>MDTB01094345.1_pt1 | contig 116424 bp, 109 predicted proteins | sample 811161 | NCBI WGS metagenome assembly MDTB01 (sample SAMN05326650, study PRJNA326480) | marine metagenome | isolation source: seawater | place: Mediterranean Sea | collected 2009 | reverse complement strand
TGTACCTGCAAAGGCTGAATCACACGTAAAACCAAAAACGTTAATTATTGTATCGCATGTTTGACCGTTTATATCTGCAACATCCTCACACACATCTGATGGCAATTCAACATTTTCAATGGATAATGTGTTTTGAGCAAAAATCATGCTCATAAATAAAAAAGTCGAGATAAAAATATACTTAAAAATACTCATAAAACTCCTCCGTAATTAATTGTAAATAGAAATCTGAAGAGAACTTACGAATAATTTTATAAATGTAGGTAATTTTTTTCTGTGTCAATTTGTTACAAATCTAAAGAGATTCTAATGCATTTTGAATATCATTCTTTAAGTCTTCAATATCCTCTATACCAACAGATAACCTAAGCAATCCATCTGTAATTCCTATTTTTTGACGTATTTCATATGGTACGGAAGCATGAGTCATAGTTGCTGGATGGCAAATTAAACTTTCTACTCCTCCTAGACTTTCTGCTAAACGAAATATTGAAAGATTTTTTACAAATTCTTTAGCTCTTATGATATCTGAAAGCCTAAGCGAAATCATACCACCAAAACCACAATCTCCATTTGGATTTAAATGCTGTTTTTTAGCCAAATTTTTCTGAGGATGGCTATCTAGCCCAGGATAATAAACTTTTTCTACTTTATTTGATGCATCCAATAAATCTGCTATTTGAATAGCATTAAAATTATGTCTCTCCATTCTAACTGCTAATGTTTTAAGCGATCTCTGTGTTAGCCAGCAATCAAAAGGACCTGGTACAGCTCCTACTGACATTTGTATAAACTTTAAATCTTCTAATATTTTTTTATTACTATTAACAACTACTAAGCCACCAATAATATCACTATGGCCTCCAATATACTTCGTACTACTATGAATAACCAAATCTGCCCCAAACTCAAATGGTCTTTGAAAGAATGGAGACATAAATGTATTGTCAACCGTAAGTATTATATTTTTTTCTCTACATATTTCAGATATTTTAGATATATCTGACAAAGTCATCATTGGGTTTGTAGGAGTTTCAACAAAAACCATCTTTATTTTATCACTTAAGATATTATCAAAAGATTTTATAGAAGATGTATCAACCCAATGAACTTTCATTCCAAATTTCTTCATTATTTTTTCCATCAATCTATAAGTACCGCCATAAACATTACCTGTAAAAATAAATTCATCGCCAGAACTAAACATTTGACATACAGATGAAATAGCTGACATTCCTGATGAAAAAGCGATAGCTCCTATACCACCTTCAAGAGCTGCAATATTTTCTTCTAAATTCTTACGAGTAGGATTATCAGCTCGAGAATAATCAAAAATATATTCCCCAAAATCATCTTGCTCAAAAGTAGATGTTTGATATATAGGCAATGATAAGGCTCCAAAGGGTTTCTCTGGGTGTTGACCCTTGTGTATAACATTTGTATTAAACTTATTCTTTCTTTTTTTATTCTTATTCAATGATATTCCAACCTTGTTCAATTAATTCTTTTGCTTTCTTGTACTTTAACACTCTACTATCGGACCCATTTGATATTTTAACTTTATCATTTCTTCCAAATTTTTTGCCCACTTTCATTGGCTTCAACCTTGGACGCGAAGAACCTAAAGAAGCACTTCCTTGTTGGTTGTTTTTTTGAGCATTCTCAGGACTAGCAAAATTAATTGGCATTTTATCATGAGACAGGTTCATATTCCTGGTTTGAGAAGCAGGTTTATCCTGATTATTAATTTCAGACCTGAAAACTCTTTTTAATGTTTGCACGTTCGTATCTAATATCATTTGTTCAAACATTTTGTAACCTTCTTGCTTATATTCAACTAAGGGGTTTTTCTGGCCATATGCTCGTAAATTAATCCCTTCTCTTAATTGATCCATACCATGAAGATGCTCTTTCCAATTTTGATCAATTGTTCTAAACACAACAAACCTTAAAAATTGCTCAAAAATATTATCTTGCGATTGTTCATTTTTAAATTCTAATATTTTTTTTGATTCAGCCTGTATCTTTTTAAAAAAATCTTCCTTATTTTTAACCTCTGAAATAAAATTATTAATATCTAATGATAGAATATTCATTAAATCATTTCTAATGTTTTTAATATCCTGAATTCTACTAATATCTTGAATATCTTTTGCATTTAATTCTTCATTCATCACAATATCTATATAATCATAAAGTATCGTATCTATCTCATCGTAAATATTATCTCCGTTTAAGGCCTGATTTCTCCTATCATAAACAACTGTTCTTTGTTGGTTCATTACATCATCATATTCAATAAGATTTTTTCTCATACTAAAGTTCCTACTCTCAATCTTTTTTTGTGCTCTCTCAATCGATTTTGAAACCATCGAGTGGGTAATCACTTCTCCTTCTTTTAAGCCTAATCTATCCATTACTTTTGCAATTCTTTCAGATCCAAAAAGCCTCATCAAATTATCTTCTAAACTAAGAAAGAAAATTGACTCTCCTTCATCTCCCTGTCTTCCAGCTCTTCCTCTAAGCTGTAAATCTATTCTTCTAGACTCATGCCTGCCTGTGCCCAAAATAAATAGTCCACCTAATTTATCAACACCTTCTCCTAATTTTATATCTGTACCTCTACCTGCCATATTCGTTGAAATTGTTATCGCTCCTTTCTGACCTGCACGCGTTATAATTTCAGCCTCTCTATCATGCTGTTTTGCATTAAGTACATTATGTGATATTTTTTTTCTTGTTAGCAATACCGATAAAGTCTCAGACTCTTCAACAGATGTAGTACCTACTAAAACAGGCTGACCTTTATCTGACAATTCCTGAATCTTATCTAAACATGCATTATATTTTTCTCTTTTTGTTTTATATATCATGTCATTATGATCTTTCCTGACAACAGGTCTATGAGTAGGTATTTCAACAACATCAAGCTTATATATTTCCATTAATTCAGGGGCTTCAGTCATAGCGGTTCCTGTCATACCTGCAAGTTTTTCATACATTCTAAAATAATTCTGAATAGTTATCGTTGCGACTGTTTGAGTTTCCTTTTCAATAATAACCCGCTCTTTAGCCTCTAAGGCTTGGTGCAATCCATCACTATACCTTCTCCCATGCATAACTCTTCCAGTATGTTCATCTACAATTTGAACTTTACTTTCTTTAACTATATATTCTTCATCTTTAAAAAACAGAGAAAAGGCTCTAAGCAATTGATTAATTGTATGGATTCTATCACTCCTTTCAGAATGCAATAATTGTGCTTTTTCTTTTTTTGCCATTTTCTCTTTATCAGCAATATTTTCTTTATCTATGTCGTGAAAAATTTCTCCAAGATCTGGTATAACAAAACTCTCAGGCTCATTAGAAGACAACTCATTTCTACCCATATCTGACAAATCAACAATATTTGATTTTTCATCTATTGTGAAATATAGGTTTTCATCAATCTCAGCCATTTTTTTATCTCGTAAGTATTCACTTTCAATACTGTAGCATAATTGCTGTACACCTTCTTTTTGCATCACTTTTATTAATCTCTTGTGTCTAGGAAAGCCTCTATTAGCAATAAGCAATTTTGTACCAGCTTCTTTTTTGTTAGACTCTAATAAATCCTCTGCCTCTGAAACATATTTTGTTACTAAATTATTTTGTTTTTTTATTAATGATTCAATTTTATCTCGCCATTGATCATAACTTTGATTGGTAGGAGCATCAACCTGACCAGAAATTATTAATGGAGTTCTTGATTCATCAATTAATACCGAGTCTACCTCATCAATAATAGCAAAAACGTGACCTCTTTGTACCTGATCTTCAGATCTAAATGCCATATTATCTCTTAAATAATCAAACCCAAACGTACTATTTGTCCCATAAGTGATATCATAACTATACACCTCCCTTCTATCGAAACTATTCAATTGAGACAGATTACAACCTACAGTTATATTTAAAAATTTATATATATAGCCCATCCATTGACTATCACGCTCAGCCAGATAATCATTTACAGTAATAACATGAACCCCCCTTCCTGTCAAAGCATTTAAAACAATAGGAAGTGTGGACACAAGAGTTTTACCTTCTCCAGTTTTCATTTCCGCGACTTTACCTTGATGAAGAATAATTCCCCCAATTAGCTGTTCATCATAATGAACCATATCCCACTTCATTTTTTGTTCCATGACATAAATTTCAGTGCCACATAATCTACGAGCAACATCTTTTACAATAGCAAATACAATAGGTAACTTTTCGTTTAGAAAAGTTGTTTCAAAATTATTTAATTCAACATCAACCTTTTCAATAGAAACTCTATCATTATTTAATTGTTTTTTCTTAGTCTGTATTGAATCGCTTAGCTCTTTTTTTAACGACTGATATTTTTCAACAAGCTCATCGTCACTTAAAGTTTCCAAACCTTTATAAATGCTGTTAATTTCAATTAACTTAGGAGTCAATCTTTTAATATCTTTATCAGATTTATTTCCAAATATTTTATTTAAAATAGAACCAATCATACATTATCTTTTTTTATTATATTGTTATTATACATCGAATCAAGAATACCATTTATAAATCTGCTGCTATCCTCAGTACTAAATGATTTTGATATTTCTACGGCTTCAACAATAGAAACTTTAGGAGGAATATCTTCAAAATAAAGCATCTCAGTTAAAGCTAGCCGTATGATTATTCTGTCAATAAGAGCAATTCTTGAAATATCCCAATTAGCTGACTTTTCAACTATTAAAGAATCAATTTCGTTAATATTCTTTATGCATTCATTAAATAATCTATAACCATAATCAACAACATCATCATTTAAATTTTCTAAATCGGTTAAACTAATAATAGAACTGATACCACTATCATTTAAATAATCTGAATTGTTAGTCATATCATACGCATATGATATATTAAGAGCAAAGATCCTGGCATTTCTTTTTGCTTCTTTTATCAAGTCAAATTAAACCTTAATACCAGAATCTAATTTAAATTTCTCTTTTTTTATTTTCTCTTCAGCAATCATATCTGAAATAATATTTGTGGGTAAGCCTAATTCATCAGCCTTGTAAAAAACATCCATTAATGTATCATAAATATTATCTACTTGACTAAAAACACTATTCTTGTCATAATCACCTAATTCATTATATATATTTATTAAACCTCCTGCGTTGATAACATAATCAGGAGCATATAGAATTCCTTTTTTAAAGAGGAGTTTTCCATGCTTATCATAATTATCTAAAATATTATTTGCCGCACCCGCTACTATCTTGCACTTAAGTTTATTGATTGAACTATCATTAATAGTTGCACCTATAGCACATGGAGAATAAATATCTACATCTAAACTATATATATCTTTGTCAGACACATCAATAGCATTGTACTTAAATACACAAGATTCAATTTTATTTTTATCTATGTCATCTATATAAATTTTTATATCATGCTTTGATAGATAAGAAATTAGTTTCTCTCCAACACTTCCTAACCCCTGGACAAAAATAGATAGCCCATCTAAATTATCTTTTTTAAGTTTATATGAAACTGCTGCTTTAATACCAATATATGTTCCATATGATGTAAAATTAGATGGATCCCCACTTCCGCCTTTCAGCTCTGACATTCCAGTAACATAATCTGTTTTATTCTTAATTATCTCCATATCTTGAACAGTTGTACCCATATCTTCTGCTGTAATATATCTGCCATTCAGCCCTTCGATAAATGATCCAAAGGACTCTAAAAGATCTCTAGATTTAGTTTTTCTAGGATCACCTATAATCACAGATTTTCCTCCACCTAATTTAAGATTCGATATTGCAGCTTTATAAGTCATTCCCTTTGAAAGACGCAATACATCTATTAACGCCAAATCATCTGATTCATATTTCATCATCCTGCAACCTCCTAACGATGGACCAAGAACTGTACTATGAATCGCAACAATTGCTTTTAAATTTGTTAATGGATCATGAAAATAAGTTACTTGCTCATGACCTCTACTTTTTATTTGGTCAAAAACCTTCATTTAAGTAAATCTCTTGCAATTACAACTCTCTGAATTTCAGATGTCCCCTCATAAATCTGAGTTATCTTAGCATCTCTCATTAATCTTTCAACCCCTGTTTCTTTTATGTATCCATAACCACCATGAATTTGGACGCATTGCGTTGAAGCTCGCATTGCAACCTCAGAAGCGTATACTTTAGCCATTGAAGCTTTCGAGCTAAAGTTAATTTTACTATCTTTTTCCCAAGCTGCTTTATGAGTCAAGAGCCTTGCAGACTCTATTTCAATAGCCATATCAGCAAGCTTAAATTGAATAGCTTGATTGCTAGAAATAGGCTTCCCAAATTGCTCTCTATCTTTGGAATAATTTATAGAATGCTCCAATGAAGCTTGCGCAATACCAAGTGCCTGAGAAGCAATACCTATTCTTCCTCCATCCAATGTAGATAATGCAATTTTAAAACCTTCACCTAAACTACCTACTAAATTATCCTTAGGTACGTATACTCCATCAAAATATAATTCGCATGTATCTGAGGCTCGAATTCCTAATTTTTCTTCCGCTTTACCACATGATAGGCCTTTACTTTCTTTTTCAACAATAAAACAAGATATCCCTTTATGTCCAACCTCTTTTTCAGTTAAACAAAACAACATAATTATATCTGATTTTATACCATTTGTTACCCAATTTTTTGTACCTGATATTAAAAATCCATCATCTTGTTTTTTAGCATATACTTTCATATTTGATGCATCTGAGCCTGACTGAGGCTCAGATAGAGAGAAACACCCTAATTTTTCTCCCTTTGCTAATGGAATAAGATATTTTTTCTTTTGTTCTTCATTTCCATACTTTTGCAATATTGCACAAACCAAAGAATTATTAACCGACATAATAACACCTGCTGAAGCATCTATTTTGGAGATTTCTTCCATTGCTATTGAATATGATATGGTGTCCATTCCATTGCCACCCCATTCACTGTCAACCATCATCCCAAGAAGTCCCAATTTAGCCATTTTCTGTACTTGCTCTTGAGGCCACTCCTTATTAATATCTCTTTTAACAACATCAGGAAGCAACTCATCTCTTGCAAATTCCTGAGTCATTTTTTTTATCATTTTCTGCTCTTGTGTTAATTCAAAATTCATATTTAATATTTATAAAATCCTTCATTTGTTTTTTTACCCAACTTATTTAACTCTAACATACTTATAAGCAATGGACATGGAGCATACTTATCACTCTGTAATCCTTCTTTTAAAACATTCATTATAGATACGCACACATCTATGCCAATCAAATCTGCCAACATCAAAGGACCCATGGGGTGCCCCATACCAAGTTTCATAATTCCATCAATAGCTTCCTTATTGGCAATTTTATCCATTAAACAGTACGCCGCTTCATTAATAAGCGGCATTAATATTCTATTAGATATAAAGCCAGGTGAATCATTACATTCTAATGGAATTTTATTCAAAAACTTGGATATATCCAATATTATTTTTAATGTTTGAGAGCTTGTTTTATTGCCTTTAATTATTTCAATTAATTTCATCACTGGCACCGGATTCATGAAATGCATACCTATAACTTTATCAGGTCTCTTTGTAGCCTCTGCAATCTTTGTTATTGATATTGAAGAAGTATTTGAAGCAAGAATAGTATCAGAGTTGCATATGGAATCTAAACTTTTAAAAATCTTTGTTTTTATTTCTTCTTTTTCGCTAACAGCTTCAATCACAAGATGAGAATCCTTTAAAGATTCTAAATCTGTGCTAACTATAATATTTTTCATAAAATCAATCAACTGATTTTTACTGATAATTTCTTTTTTAACCTGCCTTTGCATGTTTAATTCTATTTTTTTAATAGCTTTATCAAGAATAGATTGATTCAAATCCACTAAAAAAACATTGTATCCGTATTGAGCAAACACATGGGCAATTCCATTACCCATAGTACCAGAACCAACAATCCCAATCTTTTGATTTTTATGCATTACTATATTTTCTCAATCAGCATGGCAGTCGCTTCTCCACCACCTATACATATTGAAGCAATTCCTATTTTTTTGTTTCTATTATTCAAACCATTAATTAAACTCATTATAATACGAGCGCCAGAACATCCAATAGGATGACCTAAAGATATTGCCCCCCCATTAACATTTAACTTTTCAATATTAATATTTAATTTTTTCATAGCTACCAAAGGAACAACAGAAAAGGCTTCATTAATTTCAAATAAATCAATATCATCAATACCTAGATTATTATTTTCTAAAATTTTATTTATAGCAGATATCGGAGCTGTTGTAAACCACTTTGGCTCATGAGAAAAGCTCACACTATCAAGAATCCGTGCTTTTGGCTTTAGGTTTAATTCATCAGCTTTATGTTCTAAGGTAAGCATGCAAACAGCGGCCCCATCATTTATTGTGCTTGCATTTGCAGCAGTAATTGTTCCATCTTTCTTGAAAACTGACCTTAAACTTTTAATCTTATCGAATTTAACTCGCAATGGCTCTTCATCTTTTATATCAATTCTTTCTCCTTTGTCATCAAATATATCAACAATCTCATCATTTAAAATTCCGGAACTCATAGCTTTTTGTGAACGCTTATACGATTTAGCCGCATAATTATCTTGATCTTCCCTACTTATATTATAGCTTTCAGCGCAAGTTTCACCGTGTCCTCCCATATGAGTTTGGTCATAAATATCCCAAAGACCATCATTAATCATACCATCAATTTGCTTAATATCTCCAAGCTTGCTTCCTATTCTAGAATTTTTCAAATAATGCGGAACATTGGTCATACTTTCCATGCCACCCGCTATAATTAAATTTGAATGCTCCGACCTAAGACTCTGATCTGCAAGCATAACGGCCTTCATACCAGAGCCACACACTTTATTTATAGTCATGCAATGTGTTGACTTTTGCAATCCTGCATAAATAGCTGCCTGTCTAGCTGGAGCCTGACCAATACCAGCAGATAATACGTTCCCCATTATAACCTCATCTATTTTAGAACTTTCTAATTTCACTTTTTCCATTAATCCTTTTATAGCAAAAGCACCTAGCTCAGATGCTGAAAATGAAGAAAGTCCACCTAAAAATGAACCAAAAGGAGTTCTAGCATAATCTATAATAACTGTATTATTTTTTTTCATCTGTTCTCTCATAAGCTTTAATTATATTTTTAACCAATTTATGTCTGACAACATCCTTTGAATCAAAATAAATAAAATCTATTCCTTTTATTTTTTCTAATATCTTAGCTGCGCTAGATAGCCCTGATTTATCTGAAGGAGGCAAATCAATTTGAGTAACATCACCTGTAATGATTGCCTTAGATGTAACACCTAACCGTGTCAAAAACATTTTCATCTGAGTTTGAGTTGCATTTTGAGCCTCATCTAAAATCATAAAAGAATTATGCAAAGTTCTCCCTCTCATATATGCTAAAGGGGCTATTTCTACCGTCTTATTTGTAAGATATAACTTTAATTTATCTTTTGGAATCATATCATTTAAAGCATCATATAAAGGAGTGATGTATGGATCGACCTTTTCTTTCAAATCTCCTGGTAAAAAACCCAGCCTTTCACCCGCCTCAACTGCAGGTCTTGTTATAACAATTTTTGAAACTTCTTTCTTTTTTAAACTAGATACTGCAGATGCAACAGCCTGATATGTTTTTCCAGTCCCTGCTGGGCCAATAGCAAACACAATATCATTTTTTAAAATTGATTTATAATATCTTCTTTGTCCTGCTGTTTTTGCAACAACAGCACCTTTATGAGTATTTAAAATAACTGCATCATCACAATCTGGTTCAGAGCTAGTTTCGCTAAATTCTATAAAATTAATTAAAGTGCTAATATCATTTTTACTTATATGACTTTTTTTAAGAGCTATTAATTCCATCTCTTGAAAAACTCTAGAAATAATATCGACTTCTCTTTTATTACCATCAAGATTAACCTTGTTCCCTCTAAGAACCACTAAGGATTTAAACTTTTCTTCAATCAATTTAAGATTTTCATCATTTGGGCCAGATAAAACCATAGGATCAACATCATTTATTTCAATAACTTTTTTCATATATTTAACTATTCTTATCTTTTAAACTGATGTGCAACTCATCAAGCTGCTTCAAATTAACCTCTGAAGGAGAATTATCCATTAAAGACATAGCTGAAGTTGTTTTTGGGAAAGCGATAACATCTCTAATTTGGCTAGAACCTACTAATAGCATTACAATGCGATCAAAACCAAAAGCCATACCACCATGAGGAGGAGCTCCATATTTGAATGCATTCATTAAAAAGCCAAATTTTTCATCTGCCTCAGACTCTGACAAGCCTAAAAGCTCAAAAATTTTCGATTGTAATTGCTTATCATGTATCCTTATAGATCCACCACCAAGCTCATATCCATTCATTACAATATCATAACCCCAAGATCTTACTAAGCCTGGGTTTTTATCTAACATATGTAAATCTTCCGGATTTGGAGATGTAAATGGGTGATGCAAAGAATCCCATCTTTCCTTATCATCATTCCAGTCAAATAGAGGAAAATCAACAACCCATAGCGGCTTCCATTTATCTTGAATTAAATTTTCTCTTTTACCAAGCTCCAATCGTAAAGCTCCTAAAGCATCAAGAGTTACTTTTTTAGAGTCACCTATCATAAAGACAATATCAGTATTATTTAACTTCAAATCTTTTATAATTTGAGCTTGCACCTCCTTAGGAAAAAACTTACCTATTCCTCCTACTAAAACACCATTATCATTCTTCATCCAGGCAAGTCCTTTGGCATGATGATATTTTTTCAGAAAATCTGTAAGCTCATCAATTACTTTTCTTGAATAATGATCCCCATTAGGACAAACAATAGCTTTAACCCTTCCTCCATTTTTCAAGATACTTTTAAAAACATTAAAATCTGATTTTTTTACATAATTACTAAATTCAAATAAAGGCATACCAAACCGTAAATCAGGTTTGTCTGAACCGTAATTCTCCATAGCATCTTCATATTTCAGAACTTCAAATGTTTCGGGCAATTCAACATCCAAGACTTCTTTCCATATGTATTTAACTAAATCTGTACCAAGCTTAATAATGTCATCTTCTGTAACAAATGAACACTCAATATCGATTTGAGTAAACTCAGGCTGCCTATCAGCTCTAAAATCTTCATCTCGAAAACATTTAACTATTTGAAAATACTTATCTAAGCCTGAAACCATTAATAATTGCTTATATGTTTGGGGAGATTGAGGCAATGCATAGAACTTTCCACTATGTAAACGACTAGGAACTAAAAAATCACGAGCACCTTCAGGTGTAGACTTCATAAGAATAGGAGTCTCTATTTCTAAAAAATTTTCATTGGATAGAAAATTTCTAACGCTTAATGCAGTATCATGCCTTACTTGTAAATTATTTTGCATTTCGTTAGTTCTAAGCTCAAGATATCTATACTTAAGTCTATGCTCTTCCATTGCAGAGTTTCTATCATTAACATCAAAAGGCATAGAACTGGCTTCGTTATATATTTCTAGATTAGAAACTTCCACATCGATTTCTCCAGTAGTTAAATCTTTGTTTATAGCTTCATTGGGACGCTTAACAACAACACCTTTTACGCCTATAACATCCTGTAGACCTAAAGGCTTAACTTTATCAAAAGCTTTTTTATTAGTCTTTTCATTAAAAACAATCTGAGTAATTCCATATCTATCTTTCAAATCAATAAATATAAGGCCCCCTAAGTCTCTTGATTTTGAAATCCAACCGTTGAGACTTACTTGATTTTCAAGATTCTTGATTGTTAGGTCTGCGCATGTGTGAGTTCTTTTAATCATTTATTTATAATTTTATACCATAAAATAACAATATATTATAGAGGTTTTATAACCTTTTTCTATATATGAAATGAATTCTTTTGAAATTATATATTATGGAGATTTAAGGACATCCGTAGAACACTTAGACTCAGGAGCAACAATTAAAACAGATGCCCCTAAAGATAATCACGGCCTAGGGCAATCTTTCTCTCCAACCGATTTGGTCTGTGCATCACTTGCAAGCTGCATGCTAACTATTATGGCAATTGCCATTAAAAAGCATAATGTAGATATAAAAGGGACGACTGCAAATGTTAAGAAAAAAATGTCACAAACACCTAGAATGATTTCACAAATAGATATTAATATTAATTTTCCTATTAACTACCCTAATAAAATTAAGAACCTACTAGAAAGATCTGCTATTAATTGCCCGGTGCATAAGAGTCTTTCAGAAAAAATTAAAAAAAACATAAATTTTATTTACCCTAAATAAAAAAATATTTATAGCTATAATTTATCGAAAATTATTTGCCAAAGATATACTAGATTTTATTATAATGATTGATAGAATAGTAATGCGCAATAAAATTAATTGTTACATAAAAAATTCAAGGTGCTAAAAAACATAATTTTTTATCTGAATCTAATGTAAATCGTATATGCCCATCATGATGCAACTCTAATATATCTAATTGATTAATGAAAAGATGAACAACAGTAAAATTATTATAACCTGATTCACTATCTGATTTTTCTGGATCTCTCTTCAAGTATTTTAAAGGCACATTAGGATGCCATTGCTCTAATTGTTGACTAGGCTTATGCTTACCCATATAACATTTTCGGCTTTGTAATGGTGTATTATCCCAAATTTCTTTTGTTAAATGATTTTTATAATTAACACTAGCATCACAATTAGCCCTTAACTGCATCTTTCTTTTATTGTCATAAAATAGTATTGAGCAATATTTTTTATCTAATAATTGTTTTATTTTAGGGCTTCTATAATCTGCATTAAAATAAATTGACAAAGGATTTCTATCTACTCTTCTTAAAACAACAGTCCTAGAGGTGACTTTTTTTTTATTAAGTGTAGCTAACGAAAAAAAATGATAAGGATTAGATATATTTGTCACGCCATCAATTAATAAATCAATTTCTCTGTCAAATATTTTAATTAAATCTGATTTAGATACTAGTTTCATTGATGTCTATTTTTTTCAACGGTTTTTCTATTAAAACCTCATCTTTATGTTCTACAGAATATGCATTTTTATTTTTATAGAAAGATATTGCTGTATTTATGGATTCATTTTCAAAGTGTACAGCTGCACCATCCTCGATACACAAACTGCTATCAATAGTTTTATTAAAAAGAAACTTTTCAACAGATGGTCTACGATTAACCTCACCATCATAATGTGGACAGCATACTCCTTTCAATAGCCCCATACAATCTAAAATCCTAAGTCCATGTGCCCAAGAATCTGTAACTCCTCTTTCAAACCAACAAATAGCTCCAGCACTTACTCCTGCTAAGATAGTACCTTTTTTATAAGCGTTAACAATTAGTTTATCTAGGCCCCAATCTCTAAAAACTGCAAGCATACTCTTTGTGTTTCCCCCTCCAATATAAATTATATTAGATTCCTCAATTACAGCTTTAAGATCTGGAGTTTTCTTAAATAAACTTATATGCTGAGCCTTACAATCTAATTGTGCAAATGCTGTATAAAAATTAACAATATAGTTAGCATCTTCTGCAGATGCTGTTGGAAAAAATGTTATCGTTGGTTTTTTAATACCTGAAAGATTAATAATGTAATCTTCTATGATTGGCTTATTTGGATTTCTTCCAAACCCTCCGCCTCCAATAGCGACTATATTTCTAGAAACGCTCATTTACCCCCCCCCGCTAAATTTATTTTCCATATGTAATATTATATTGATTGTTTTTATATTTTAAAAAAGCTGCAATAAAGCCATATTTCTTAAGTAATCTAGATAATTTTTTAATATAAATCGCTTTAAACCTATCATTAAAAATAAAAATTGAAAAGACACACAAATACAATGTAATTAAAAAAATTTTCAACCCTTCATTTAGAACCTTTGCAAATATTATAACAAAATTAGTTTTCTGAAATCTATGAAGATGAAAAGATGAATTACCAGAATTAAAAGCCCTAATTAAACATGACTTCAATCTAGACCTATTATTTGAAATATTTTCATGAGCTACAGCTTCAGAGGACCATATAAAATCAACATTTTCTTTTTTTAATCTTTTAAAAAAATCAGAATCTGAACCTCCCATCAATCCAAAAGATTCGTTAAATGGAGGACCATCAAAGTATTTAAATATTTCCATGTCTAAGATAACGTTTCCTGTAGCACAATTTTTTAATCTATATCCAGTTTTAAATGACTTTCTTTTAAAAAAAACCTGCTCAATATATCGAGGAGGTTTTACTTCAAAATTACATAAAACAGGTCCAGCAACAACCTTAGCCTGATATTTTATTAAAGTATTTAAAATATTTTCTAACCAATTTTTTTCAGCAAACTCATCATCATCTATAAAAACTAAATGGGTTGCATTAGCATCAATACAGACTTTAATACATGTGTTTCGCACAGCTGCAATACCTCTTTTAGATTCACTATGATAACTTACTTCTAAATCTAAATTTTTGAATTTTTGAACTGTACTATATGCACTTTTTGCTACATCATTATCAATAACAGCTATTTTATAATCACCTTCAAACTCTTGGATAATTAAACTATTTAGACATTTTTTTAAATAAACCGGTCTTTTATAGGTGGGGACACATATTATTATATTTATATTATTATGCATGTATTTAACAATTGTCAAATAATTTAATTAAAATAAGTGCTATGAAAAAAATAAATATTGGTCTAGTTACTGCATGGGGCGAATGTGGAATGGGATACCTTGCTAAAAACTGGGTATATACACTAGACAAATTTCAAGACAAAATAAATCTTCAAATTTTCTCAAGAGCAAAAGAATGGCTCACCCCATACCGATGGAAAGGAGATAATATTGTTCAGGGTCCTGAATCTATGGATATTAATAATTCTACATTTTGGAATTGGATCGAATCTTTCAAACCAGATATAATTTTATTTCAAGATCAAAATATCTATAGTAAAAGCTTTATGAAAGAAGAAAGTATGCGTTTAAAAAAACTAGGGATAAAACTAATCAATTATCCTGATTCAATTCATTGGGGAGAGCTTGAAAAACATCCAGGAATATACCACACTAGTATTGCTCATATTAAAAGAAACTACAGCTGGCTCAAAGATTATAAAATTGATAACCCAGTATTCATACCATGGGGAGTTATAACAAAAAACTTTCCATTTAAAGAACGACAAGTCAAAGATAAGGTTAAATTTTATATTAATATTGGAACAGGCACTCCAAGAAAAGGCTATAATCTATTGCCTAAATCTATAAACAAAATATCTCAAAAAAGCTCTTATAGAAAAGAAAATTACGATTATAAATTTATAGCATCCGCCATAAAAGACAGCAATAATAGAATAAACAATAACTTTATTAAATTCTTCAATAATCATGAAAAATGTGAACTCATTTTCAAAACTGCAGATAATACCAAGGGAGGGCTATTTAATTTAGGAGATATTTACATATACCCTACGCACATGGAAGGGGTAGGATTAACAATCACAGAGTCAATGTCTTGCGGTATGCCAGTAGTGACAAGCAATTTTTCAACAATGAATGAGTGGATAGATGATAATGTAGATGGCAGACTGATAGATTTATCTAAAATTAAAAAAGGTCGAAGACCAACTATGAAAGTATACGCTGATATTAATCATATATCAGAAATAATGATTGATTATATTAAAAATCCAGACAAGGTTAATCAACACTCAATAAATGCTAGAAAAAAAATTGAAAAGTGCTATAATTGGGATGATAGAGATCAAGATTTTTTGAATTTAATAACACTATAAATTTCTAATTTGAATAAAAAAAAATATAATAAAATCTTAGTTTGCTTTGGTACTAGACCTGAAATTATAAAACTGGCTCCAATTATAAAACAACTTCAAAAAGAGGGCCTAAGTTTTAAAACGATGTTTACAGGCCAGCATACCGATTTATTTGAAGATGTGAAAAGTTTAATTCCTAAACCTGATTATAATCTATCCATTATGAGAAAAAATCAAAATTCTAGCAATATTTTAGCAAATATAAGTGAAATTTTTTCAAAGATCATTGAAAAAGAGGCCCCTGATTTAGTTATTGTTCAAGGAGACACAAGTACCGTTCTGGCATGCGCTTTAAATGCATTCTACCAGAAGATAGATATTGGACATGTTGAAGCAGGGCTTAGGTCTTTTAATTTAAAAAGTCCTTTCCCAGAAGAAGGCAACAGACAACTTGTTTCTCGTATTGCTACATTTAATTGGGCGCCAACTAAAGAAGCTAAAAACAATTTGATAAATGAGGGAATCTCAAATATTATTATTACAGGAAACACAATAGTTGATATTTGCAAAAATTTCAACCATGAATTACGATATGATGACAAAATTTTAATTACACTGCATAGAAGTGAGAATTTTGGACAGAATATAATTAAAATATTTACCGAAATAAATCAATTAGCTTTAAAACACTCTAATATTGATTTCATATTTCCTATGCACCCTAACCCGAATGTACAAAAACATAAGCATCTTCTAAACAATGTCAGAATTACTGAACCTCTAAAATATGGCGAACTTCTTAAATTACTAAGTGAAGTAAGATGTGTCATTAGTGATTCAGGTGGTATTCAAGAAGAATGTGCAAGCTTTAAAAAGAAAATTTTAGTTTGCAGAGATAATACTGAGCGACCTGAAGGCATAAAAGCTGGATTTGCCAAAATAATAGGAACTGAAGTTATCAACAATTTTAATTGGGCATTCAATGATTTTAAATGGTCTGGTAAAAATCCCTACGGTGATGGCAAAGCATCAGAAAAAATAGTTGATTCAATTAAATCATAATATTTAAAAACTTATCTTTAACTCTACTCATTCTATAATCCCAAGTATTTTTATCAATTGAATCTTGCGATTTTAACCTATAATTATCTAACTCACTTAGATTATGTTTATAATATATTAACTTTTGCTTTAAATCTTTTGGACTATCAAACTGAATAATAGCATCATTTAAATTTAAATCTTGTAACACTCTTTGATCTAATGTTTCTGAAAGTACAACACTGCCTGAGGCGATTGCTTCAAATATACCTGTTTCAAAATCATCTAAATTCTTTGATGAATAATGAACATTTATTGCTAAATGAGATTTGGCTAAATCCTGAAAGTACAAGTCCCCATAATGATTCTTGATAATTTTAATATGCCTCCAACTAGGCAGCAACCATCTACGCCTTCTTAAAGATAAATTTCTATTAAATATAGCAAAATATTCTTTTTGAAAATTTTGATTTTCTAATACGACCCTATCTTTAGGTAAAGCATTATGTAATACTGAACATCTATCTGTGATATGTTGAAATTCTCTTTCAACTCTTTGTAAACATCCATACGTATGCAAATAAACCCAAGAAAATATTTTACTATGTAATAGCAAATCAATATCATTCTTTAAATTTATAGGCTCAGTACTCCAAAATATTATGGGAATTTCAACTTGATTAAATATTTCTGGATTTAAATTATCTCCTCTTTGCAAAAAAACTACATCACATTCTTTGCTACTAGAAGTTATCAAATCTTTTAAACTAGATATATCAGAGTTTTTTAAAATAGACCTGTAGTCTAATCGTATTGTTTGAATACCGTTTTTATTAAAACTAGCATTAATAGAGGTTTCCGATCTCCATTTAGTTTCATTCTTGTAGTCATGCACTCCTATATACAGTATTTTCATGTTAAATATTATAATAAATATATCTATTATAATATTATATTATATAAAAACAACATTAAGAATTCTAAATATGCATATAAATTAAGGCTATGAAGAGAGTATTCATTACAGGTGGTTTAGGCTTTATTGGAAGTAATTTCATTATTAATCAAATTAAAAAAAATCATCAGATACAAAATTTTGATAAAATTACATATGCAGCAAACCCTAACAACCTATCAAATATTAATAATCACTCCCTTTATAATTTTATAAAGGGAGATATTTCAGACAAAGACTCTTTATATAAATCCATCAATGATTTTGAACCAAATTATATAGTTAACTTTGCAGCTGAGTCACATGTAGATAGATCAATTGATGGCCCTAAGGAATTTATAAATACCAATATATTAGGAACTTATGAACTTTTGCAAGCAAGCTTAATGTACTATAAAAATCTTTCTGCTGACAAAAAGAGAAGTTTTAAATTTTTACATATATCTACTGATGAAGTATATGGTAGTCTTGGAAGGCAAGGGTATTTTAATGAAAATTCTCCATATAAACCGTCTTCTCCATATTCTGCATCAAAGGCTGCATCTGATCATATAGTAAAGGCTTGGTATCACACTTATGATTTGCCTACAATAATTACTAATTGTTCAAATAATTATGGGCCTTTCCAATTTCCAGAAAAATTAATTCCATTAATGATATTAAATATTCTGAAAAACAAACCTCTTCCTATATATGGTACGGGCAGTAATATTAGAGATTGGCTATATGTTGAAGACCACTGTGAAGCATTGTCTATCATTTTAAAAAATGGTAACGTAGGTGAGACTTACTGTATTGGAGGTAACGAAGAAAAAACAAATCTAGAAATTGTCAACATTATATGTGATTCCTTAGATAAAAAACAACCTTCAAAAGAATTATCATCTTATAAGGATTTAATTACTTTTGTAAAAGATCGCCCTGGTCATGATTTTAGATATGCAATTGATAATTCTAAAATTAAAAAAGAGTTAGACTGGACACCAAAAAAAAATTTTAACGAAGCGATCGATTTGACTATTGATTGGTATTTAAATAATCAAAATTGGTGGAGTAATATTTTAAAAAATAAATACCAACTAGAAAGATTGGGAGACAACTGATTTTGAACAAAAAAAATATAATAACTATTATTCCTGCTAGAGGAGGTAGTAAAGGAATTCCCAATAAAAATATAACGATATTTAACAACAAACCATTATTAGCACATTCAATTGATTATGCAAAAAGTTCAAATTTAGTATCTTCAATTTATGTTTCAACAGATAATCAAAAAATTTCAAAAATAGCAATCAAAAATAAAGCCAAAGTGATAAATCGTCCTGATTCTATATCGGGAGATGAGGCCACCACAGAAAGTGCAATTTCACACTTATTAGAGAATTTAGACTACACACCAGAAATAATTATACTATTACAACCAACAAGCCCCTTAAGACCTCCAAAAAGTTTAGACAAAGCCCTTAAATTATTTATAGAAAAAAAATATGATTCACTATTAAGCATTAGCCCTACTCATCGATTTTTTTGGTCAATAAAAAACGGAAAAGCAATCCCTAAATATGATTTTTTAAATAGATCTAGAAGGCAAGACCTTGATTCTTCTAGCATGCAGTTCGTCGAAAATGGATCATTATATATTTTTACCTATAAATCATTTGTAGAAAATAAAAACAGATTAGGCGGACATATAGGACACATAATATTTAACGAAGAATACTCCTATGAAATCGACACACCTAAAGATTTGATTTTTCTGGAATCCTTAGTAAAAATTTTAAACCCTGAAAATGATTGACTTATTTAAAAAATATATTCCATATAGATTTAAAATTACTTTAATTACTTTTTTAGGCTTTATTTTATTCTTCAGTATATGGAGATTGATTTTTTTATACTTTCACATCGATAAATTTTCTGAAAACTATTTATTATATTTGAAATCATTCTATATCGGTTATAGACTTGATGCAGTTGTTGCCTCAATTTTAACTTTACCTATTTTTATAATATCATATATACCTTATTTGAAATTTAATAAGTATGTAAGACTTATATATTTAGTATACACATCAATTATATATTTAGTTATTGGTTTTATGAGCGTTATTGATATAGAGTTTTTTAGAGAAATAGGTTTTCGCCTTAATTATCAAGCCCAGATGTATGGTTTTGATGCAGGAAATGAGGCTTGGATACAAATTTGGGTAGCATACCCCATATTTCATTATTTATTCATTATATTATTTATAGTATACCTTATTTATAGCATAAATAATATTCTATTGCCAAAATCTGGGGATAATAATCATTTTTATATAGAACTATTATCTTTTGCTATTTTGTTTATATTTTTAGGAGCTTCATCTAGAGGAGGCTTCCAAGAAAGACCAGTAACTCCAGGGCATGCTTATTTTAGCAATACTGATATGATGGCAAACCATTTAGCTATTAATAGTACACATAATTATATACATTCAATAATGCAAAGTATAAATGAAACCAATCTAAATTTCTACAATGATGCAGACAATATAACATCAATGATTATAAAAAAAAATCAAGAAAAGAACATCGAAATAGGCAATCTAAACTCTAATCCTAATATTGTATTATTAATTTTAGAATCACACGTTGCTAATAGATGTAATTTTTTAAATCCGAATCTAAAGGATACCATTACGCCATTTCTGGATTCAATATCTAAAGAAAGTATTAACTTTAGAAACTGTTATGCAAATGGTACTAGAAGTGCTTATGGATTAAGCTCAATATATTGCTCATGGCCTGTAATCCCTGGTTATCCTCTAAATAGACAACAACAATATAAAATTAAAGGACAAACAACTTTTGCTAGTATTCTTAAAGATATTGGGTATGAAACAATTTTTATGTATGGAGGAGATTCAGAATTTGATGAGATGAAAAGTTTTTCAAAAATTAATGCTTTTGATAGAATCCATGACTATGTTGAAGATGAATATTTAAAGAAATTCAAACTTGACAACACAAATGAAGGGGTCAATCCTTGGGGGGTATTTGATGAGTTTTTGTTAGATAGATGCATAACTATACTGAATACTAAAAATAAAGAGACTCCTGTATTTATATCTTTGTTTACAACTACAAACCATCTCCCTTGGATTATACCTGAAAAAGAACGAAATAAAACAACAAAATCAATTAATAAGGACTTCAATCATTCAGAACCTTTTAGTCCTTCGAAAATAACAATGAGATACGTAGATAATAAATTAAAAGAATTTTTCAATAAAGCCAAAAAACAAAAATGGTTTAATAATACAATTTTTATAATTACAGCAGATCATGGGTTAAATATATTTAATGATAATATTAATGATCCAAAAAATGGGCATATTCCTTTATTATTTTATAATACTAAATTGAATCCTACTAAAATTGATAAAATTGTTTCACAAATTGATATACTTCCAACTACTCTAGATTTAATAAACAGAGATAACTATTCATCAAATTTATTTGGTGCTTCTGGATTTAAAGGTGGCGGAGGCTATGTTTTTAGAAATAATGATTATAATATTCAGTGGATAGAAAATGGATGGGTTTATAGTGAGATTATAGGCTTAGATTTTCATGAATATTATCCATTACTTATGTTTGGAGAATCTAATCAAAAACCACTAACTCAAAAAAACAAGGATATTCTAAAAAAAAGATGTAGGGCATATGCACAATCAGCATTCTATAAACAAAAATTGAAACTTAAAGGAAACTAATCATGGAAATAAAATTAATAGCAACTGATATTGATGGTGTTTGGACTGATGCTAGGATGTATTATACTGATCAAGGAGACTATATGAAAGCCTTTTCAACATATGATGGCATGGCCATCCAAATTTTAAAAGATTTGAAAATTCCAGTAGCAATTCTAACCAGTGAAGATACACAAATAGTTAAACAGCGCGCAAAAAAACTTGGTATAAAAAATGTATTTATAAATGAAACTGAGAAACTTAAAAGAATGCACTATTTATGTAAAAAAATGAAAATAAAAATGAAGAATGTCGCTTATATTGGAGACGATTTAAATGATTTTGATTTATTAAATAACGTTGGATTAAGTGGAGCCCCATCAAATAGCCCTATATTAAGCAAATTTTGTCCAGATATAATCACAGAAAAAAAAGGTGGAGAAGGTGCTTTTAGAGAATTTGTAGATACAATTTTAAATATGAACTCAGTAGATAAAATTTTAATTAACATATTTAAATAAAATGCACCCCCTTTATATAATTTACTTTTTTTTATCACCTTTAATTTTTATAATTATTTTAATAATTTCTCTATTTAACAAAAAAATTAGAGCTCACCTAATGATGCAAAATAAAACAATTCAATCTGCATTAAACACGAACCTTAAAAATCCAATTATATTCCATGCAGCATCAGCTGGAGAATTTGAACAAATAAAACCACTATTAAGAAAAAGAAGCGTCAATCAACCTATTTTGCAAACCTTTTTCTCTCCTACCATATATAATAAAGAAAAAAAATCTAAATTATTTGATGCCTGTTGCTACCACCCTTTTGATTTCCCATGGTCAGCATACTATTTTTTTAAAAAAATAGCTCCAAAAAAATATATAATAAATCGACATGATATTTGGCCTCATCATATTTTTTTTGCAAAACTATTTAAAATTAAAATTATTTATATTAATGCTAATCTAAAATCAAATTCCTCTAGATTAAGGCCAGTTTTTAAGGGCTTTCATAAATGGCTATTTCATCAAATTGATATTATAATTGTTCCCTCTGATGAAATAAAAAAACGGTTCATTGCAAACTTCGAAACAACCAACATTTTAACTTTTAAAGACACACGATTTGAGCAAATTAAATATCACATCCTTAAAAACACTAGAATTCCTGGTATAGATAATCTTTTAAAAAAGAAAAATATAGTATTAGGTAGCATCGATAGACATGATTGGAGTGTCATACTAGAATCGATAAAGAACACAAAACTCGATAAATTTAATCTCATTATAGTTCCTCATGAAATAAATCAAAAATTTATTAATAGCATAATTACAGATATTAAAGAGCTTCGATTAAAAGTTGATCGAATTACAAATATAAATCATAAAAACAATACTACTAAACCAGAAAATGTAAAATTAAATTGTATCATTTATGATAAAGTTGGAGATTTATTAGATTTATATAAATATGCTCCTTTAGCATATGTAGGATGTGGATTTAGTACTGGCGTACATAATATATCTGAGCCAGCTTTACAAGGATGCTACGTATCATATGGACCGAATATAAGTTTATTAGATGAGGCAATAAAATTAAAAAAACATAAATTGAGTAAAATCATATATAATTCAGCTGATTTTACTGATTTTACAAATATAGAAAATAATGGTTTCCTTATTAAAAATAGAGAGAAAATCACTAAACTATTCAAAGGGAAAAATGATGACTTTAACAAACTAATTAATAGAATATATGAAGCTTAAATTTTCAACACTATGCTTAGGTTTAATAATCGGATTTAATAATGAAACTCTTTTTTATGATATAACCTTCATGGGTATAAATGCAGGTGAAGCTATTTTATCTATTAAAAAAGACACCCTCAATAACTCCGAAATTTATCATTTAAATTCAATTACTAAAACAAATTGGTTAGTAGATAACCTCTATAAAATAAGAGATAATGTTGACATTTTATTTAATCAGGCAGATTTTTCAACGATTGAAGTAATAAAAAAAATTAATCAAAATGGCAAAAAAAAACTCTTTAAATCAAAGATTAATTATGATTCATTAAATGCTATTTCAAATACTAAGAAAATAAAGATTCCGGGAATAGTATTTGATCCGTTAAGCTCTATATATTACTTAAGAAGTCAAAATATAAAAATATCAGATATCTTCGAATTCACCACTTATGATAATGACAAGCTAAAAGATGTGAGAGTGATAGCAAAAACCATAGAAAAAATATCTTCACCTATTGGAACCTATGAATGCATAGTAATCATACCAGAATCCAAAAATGGCAAATTATTACGAAATAAGGGAAGTATGAAAATATGGTTTTCAAATGATTATCTTAAAATTCCTATAAGAATAGAGAATATTACTAAAAATGGAAAAATGACAATGCTATTAAAAAACATAAAATGAATGTTGTAATTATAATTAATCCTAATAGCGGAAAAAAGAAAGCTACTAATATCTTCAATTCTATTAAGCCTATTCTAAAAATGAACAAAATAACCTTTGATTCATTTGAAACACATCATAAAAATCACGCTATAGATATTATCAAAAAACTAGACCTAAAAAAGTATAACGCAATATTTATGCTTGGAGGAGATGGTACTTTTCATGAAATTGTAACTGGCTTAATGATTAGAAAAAAGAAAGAAAAAGTTCCAATTGGAATAATCCCTACTGGATCAGGAAATTCATTTTTATATGATTTTAATAATATAGATCCCATACATATGCTAAAAAAAATATTACATTTTAAAAAAAGATCTGTTGATGTAATAAAAGTTAAAACTCCTAATGATATCATATACTCTATAAATTTAATAGGTTGGGGCCTTGTCACTGATATTGGTATCAATGCTGAAAAATTCCGTTGGTTGGGACCAAGTAGATATACTATAGTTAGTTTAGCTGAAATTATAAAAAAGAAAAATCATGAAGCTACGCTATTAGTGAATGACAAAAAATACACGAAGAAATTTACATTTATTATTGCATGCAACACTAAATATGTTGGAAAGGGAATGTTTATGGCTCCTAACGCACAAGTAAATGATGGATTACTTGACTTAATAGTTGTTAAAGGTAATCTTTCTCGGACTGTACTTTTTAAAACACTTCCAAAATTATTTAAGGGAACACATATAACAGACCCAAATGTAAAATATTATCAAATCCCAAAATTTTCTTTAAAAACAAAAGGTAAAGATTTACTTAATATAGATGGTGAATTAAAAGGTACAACATCTATTGATGTTGAAGTAATCAAAAATGCTATAGAAGTATTTAATTAAATTTTTTGGCTACTGATATTCTAATTTTAGCACGTTCAATTGATTCTCTAGCTCGATCTAAATCTTGACCTGAATCTTTTAAATGCTTTTTAGCTCTATTAATAGCTTCTTCTGATCTTTTTATATCTATACTACTAGCCTCCTCAGCTGTTTCTAATACTAGAGATACACTTTCTTTCTTAATATCAGCATAACCTCCACTAGTAGCATATAGGCGTTCATCACCATCTATCGTAATTTTAATTTCACCAACTCCAATAGCAATAATAGAAGGAATATGGTTTGCTAAAACTCCAAATAAGCCATCTATTGATGGGGCACGTAGGTACTGAACCTTTCCAATTGAAAAGGTTCCATTAGGAGTGATAATATCTAAATGAAATTTCTTATCCATTTTTTTTCTTTGCATTATCAACTACTTCATCAATTGAACCGACATAAGCAAAATCATTTTCATTATATTCATCCATTTCACCTTTTATAATTGCTTCAAAGCTAGAAATAGTATCTTCAAGAGAAACGTATCTTCCTTCTTTTCCAGTAAATTGTTCTGCTACAAAGAATGGCTGGGACATAAACTTTTGAAGCTTACGAGCTCTAGCAACAACCAACTTATCATCATCAGAAAGCTCATCCATACCAAGAATTGCAATAATATCTTGAAGGTCTTTATACTTTTGAAGTGTTTGCTGAACTTCTCTTGCAACATTATAGTGTCTATCTCCAATTACACGAGGATCAAGAATACGAGAAGTTGATTGAAGAGGATCGATTGCAGGATATATACCTAATTCAGATATTCTTCTTTCCAAAACTGTTGTTGCATCCAAGTGAGCAAATGTATTTGCCGGCGCAGGATCAGTTAAATCATCCGCTGGGACATAAACAGCCTGTACAGATGTTACGGATCCTTTTTTAGTAGATGTAATTCTTTCTTGCAACTCTCCCATCTCAGTACTTAAGGTTGGTTGATATCCCGCAGCTGATGGCATCCTTCCTAATAAAGCAGAAACCTCTGAACCAGCTTGTGTAAAACGGAAAATATTATCTACAAATAATAAAACATCTTTTCCTTGTTGATCTCTAAAATTTTCTGCCATTGTTAAAGCACTAAGAGCAACTCTTAATCTTGCACCAGGTGGCTCATTCATTTGACCAAAAACCATTGCAGTTTTATCAATTACACCTGACTCAACCATTTCACCATATAAATCATTTCCTTCTCTAGTTCTTTCACCTACACCTGCAAATAAAGAATATCCACCATGCTCTGTAGCAATATTTCTAATTAACTCTTGAATTAAAACTGTTTTACCTACACCTGCACCACCAAATAAACCAGTTTTTCCGCCTTTAGTATACGGCTCCATTAAATCAATAACTTTTATTCCTGTTTCTAATACTTCAGTACTAGTTGCTAATTCATCAAACTTTGGAGCAGATCTGTGAATTGGCAATTCTTGTTTATCTTTTATATCTTCTTTACCATCAATGACATTCCCTAATAAATCAAACATTCTACCTAAAACCTGATCTCCAACAGGAACAGAAATAGGTTTACCTGTATCCTTAACCTCAATTCCTCTTCTCAAACCATCTGTTGAATCCATAGCAATAGTTCGAACTGATGAATCTCCTAGATGTTGAGCAACTTCTAAAACAAGTTTTTGTCCATTATTATCCAATTCAAGGGCATTATAAATTTCAGGAAGCGCATTCCCTTCAAAATTCACATCAACTACTGCTCCTAAAATTGCAGATACTTTACCTTTCGTTTCCATATTACTCCTTTATGCTTCCAAAGCATTTGCACCACTTACAATTTCAATAATTTCTGTTGTTATTGCAGCTTGCCTTGCTTTATTGTATTCTAAACTTAAATCTGATATCATTTCTCCTGCATTATCAGTTGCATTTTCCATCGCTAACATTCTTGCCGCCTGCTCAGATGCATTTGATTCTAAAAAATATTGCCATATTTGCACATTAATATATTTGGGGATTAATGTTCTCACAATTTCATCTTTAGATGGAATAAAATCTTTATTAACAATATGATCCTCATTGTCTACTGAATGATATTCTAGAGGAAATAATTTTTCTGATCGAATAATCTGTGACGCAACACTTTTAAATTCATTATAAATAAAATGCACAGAATCAATCTCTTTATTTCTATATCTCTCAACTATGTCATCACCAATTGATTTTGCAGCATTAAACTTTAAATCACTCCAAAAATCTAAATGAAACTTTACAATATTATAGTCTCTAGTTTTAAAATGATCATAAGCCTTCTTACCAATACAAATTAATTCTGATTTATTTTTACCAAATTCATTAATCTCTTTTTCGGTCCTCTTAATCACATTGGCATTAAAGCCTCCTGCCATACCTCTATCAGCAGAAATTGCTACAAATAAAGATTTTTTAACCGGCCTACTATCTAAAATAGGCAACAAACTACGATTGATATCAGGAAGAATAGAGTTAATGGTATCTTTAATTGAGCCTGAATATGGTCTTGTTTTTTCCATACTTTCTTGAGACTTTCTAAGCTTAGCAGCTGCAACCATTTTCATTGCTTTGGTAACTTGCTGTATACTTTTTACAGATTTAATTTTATTTCGTATATCTTTTAAGTTTGCCATTAAAAGCCTTTAACAAATCCTTCGATTTTATCTTTTAAACTATTTTTATCATCATCAGATAATTCACCACTCTGTTTAATGTTTGACATTATATCTGAACATGAAGAATCTAAATAATCCATAAATTTTTCTTCAAATTCTCCTACTCTAGATTCATCAATTTCATCTAAGTAGCCATTCGTGCCAGCAAAGATAATAGCAACCTGCTTTTCTACTGAAACAGGACTATACTGTTTTTGTTTTAATATCTGCATCAGTCTTGCACCTCTAGTTAATTGATCTTGAGTAGTTTTATCTAAATCTGAACCAAATTTTGCAAATGCCTCTAACTCTCTAAACTGTGCTAAATCTAGCTTTAATGTTCCAGCTGTTTTTTTCATTGCTTTGATTTGTGCAGCTCCACCAACTCTTGAAACTGATAAACCTACATCAACTGCTGGCCTTTGTCCAGAATTAAATAAATTATTTTCTAAATATATCTGACCATCAGTAATAGAGATAACGTTAGTTGGGATATAAGCTGAGACATCTCCTTCTTGAGTTTCAATTATTGGAAGCGCAGTTAATGAGCCGCTACCTAAATCTTCGCTCAATTTTGCTGCTCTTTCTAATAATCTACTATGTAAATAGAATACATCACCAGGATAAGCCTCTCTTCCAGGTGGCCTTCTTAATAAAAGAGACATCTGTCTATAGGCTGCAGCATGTTTAGATAAATCATCATACACAACTAAAGCATGCATACCATTATCTTGGAAATATTCCCCTAAAGTGGCTCCAGTATAAGGTGCTAAAAACAATTGAGGAGCAGGCTCCATCGCACTAGCAGTAATAACAGTTGTATATTCCATTGCACCACTATTCTCAAGTTCAGCTACAACCCTTGCAACTGTTGACTCCTTCTGACCAACAGCAACATAAATACAGTACACAGGTTTATCTGTATTATGAGTTTCTTTTTGATTAATAATGGCATCAATCGCAACCGCTGTCTTGCCAGTCTGCCTGTCTCCAATAATCAATTCACGCTGACCACGCCCAATTGGAATCATTGCATCAACTGCTTTTAAACCAGTTTGAAGAGGCTCATGTACGGGGTGTCTTGAAATCACACCCTTAGCTTTTCGTTCTACTGGTAACGTTTCAGTAAATTTAATTTCACCTTTACCATCAACAGGCTGACCTAAAGGATTAATTACCCTTCCTAAAAATTCCTTACCAACTCCTATCTCTACTACTTTACCCGTTCTTTTAACTAAATCTCCTTCTTTTACTAATCTACTATCACCAAATAATACAGCCCCTACTTCATCTTCTTCTAAGTTAAGAGCCATCCCCATAACATTATTAGGGAACTCTAAAAGCTCTGATGATAATACGTTTTCTAAACCATGAATACGAGCTACTCCATCACCAACCATGCGAACTTCGCCTACTTCAGCAACATCTATATCAGCTTTATATTCATTTAACTTTTCTTTTAATATGGATGAGATTTCCTGTGTATTTATCTCCATTTCAACTCCTGTATTTTACACTTGTTCAAGTGTATATTTAATTTTCTTCAATTGATGACTTATTGATCCATCTACAACTTTATTGCCAATCATTAATTTGACTCCACCTATTATTTTTGGATCTACCTCGTTTTTTGCACTAATTTTTTTATTTAATTTGGATTCAATGTTTGCAATTAAAGCCTGCCTTTCATCATTATCTAGCGCACTGGATGTAATGATTCTAACAGGTATTACATCAGACTCACTATTGACTGCTACGAAAAAACGATCAATAATAGCTCTCAATGATTTAATATCTCCCTTATCTATAGTAATAAACATCAGTTCAAGAACATAATGAGAACACAAATCCTTTAAAATATCTGATAGTATTTTCTTTTTATCATTATCTGCTATTTTCTTTGTTAGCAGAAAGTAACGGAAAGTGCTACTATCTTTGTATAAAGAAGCTGCTAAACGAACTCCTTTCTGGATTTCATCTGATACATTCTCTTTTTGTCCTATTTGATAAAGAGAAAGAGCATACTTTTTGACCAATTGCTTATTTTCCATTTCTAATTAATATTATTAATTGTTTCTTGAGCTATTTTTCTATTATCATCTGAATCTAGATTTTTCTTAATGATTTTAGACGCTGTCTCAACAGAAAGATTAACCGCTACAGATTTAATTTCTTTCAATGCCTTTGCTTTTTCTGCTTCAATTTCTTTTTTAGCTTTATCAAGCATGTCATTGCATTTAGCATCTGCCTCTGATTCTTTTTTCTCTCTTAAGGAATCTGCATCTTGCTTTGCCTGAGCAAGTATTTCTTGTTTTTCAGACTCTGCTTTTGCAATCATTTCTTCATAATCTGAAGAAACTTTTTGAGCCTCTTCTTTTGCCTTACTAGCGGCTTCTAGGGCTCTAGATATTTTTCTTTCTCTATCATCTAAAGCTTTCATTAATGGAGCCCACGCCTTCCATCTTAAAATTGCAAGAACAATAAAGAATGTAATTAAAGTCCAAATGAAAATACCCGGACTAGGTAAAATCCAACTAGTCATCCAAGATGCATTTTCTCCTGCAAAAGAAAAGCTAAAAGCTGTGATTAAAAAAAATATATTTTTAATCATTATTAAAGAACTACAGTTAGTAAGCAAACTACTAAAGCAATAATACCAACCCCTTCAAGAAGAAATAGCGGTAAATTTACTGTACTTCTAATTTCATTCGCTGCCTCAGGCTGCCTAGCTGTTGCTTCTGCTGCTGAGCTAAAGATTTTTCCAATACCTAAGCCTGCTCCAACAACTGCTAAACCAGCACCTAATGCTGCAAGCCCTTTTGTTACTGAACCTGCTGCTGCTACTGCTACTGGGTCAGCAGCTTCTGCACCTAAGGCAGTACCAAACAAAGCAATACCAACCATTATTATTTTATTTATTTTTAACATTTTTATTCTCCTTTTTAATGTTCTGCGTGAATCGCCATACCTATAAAAACTGAAGATAGTAATGCAAACACATAAGCCTGGACCAAGCATACTATCATTTCTAAAAAATATAGCGCTGTATTTAAAACAACTGAAATAAAACCTGCCACAAAACCGATTTCTACACCAAACCCACCCAATTCTGGAGGTTTTCCGATTAAAATTGGAAGACCGAAAATCGCAACCATACCAATATGGCCAGCCGTCATATTTGCGCCTAATCTTAAAATAAGAGCTAAAGGTTTTATAAACATACCCATTATCTCTACAGGAATTAAAATTAATAACACCGGTGCAGGCAATCCTCCTGGAATCATATTTTTCCAATGACCTAAGAACCCGTGCTTTATAGTACCTGCAATAATAATTGCAAAAAAAGTAATTACTGCCAATGCGCTTGTTACTGCAAAATTACCTGTTATTGTTCCGCTTCCTCCTGGCAAGAACTCAAGAAATGGAATTAACCCTAAAAAATTAGATATGAGAATAAATAAGAAAAAGGTGGCAATTAAAGGAGTCCAGCGATTAGCGTGACCTTTGCCAATATTAGGAATAACAAGATCATTCCTCACAAATTCAATTAAAATTTCAAAAAGTCCCGAAAATTTAGAAGGAAGTGCATTCTTATTATTACGATATCTTGAAGTACCCAATAATGCCAACAAAACAACTAAAAAAGAAACAGCCCAAATTAAAATAACATGTTTTGTTATAGATAAATCTACACCAAAAATTTTAGGTATTTTTAAATAAACCCCGCCTTTCCACTCATTACCTTGTATAGATAGACATTCTGATCTATTTTGAATATTAGAAAGCTTTTTTCCATCTGAATTTTCACAATAATTTTCTGAAGTATCGTTTGTCACATGATGTAATAACACATCACCAAAAGGAGCATTATTATCTGCATTGAAACCAATATTAAACGTTATAATTAATATAAAAAATTTAAAAATTAAATTAACTATTCCCATTAGTAATTTTTTTTTGAAAAACAAATCCTTCTATAAAGTGACAAACAATAAAATTCAACAATCCAGCTATAATCAACTCCTTCTTCAAATCTTCGTTGTAAATGCATAAAAAACATACAAAAGACCCTGAAATAAGAACTTTAACACCAAAGTATCTAATTTGAAGATGCATATATTTTAAAGGATTTTTTATATAACTTGATAAGAATAATTTTGTACAACTAAAAAAAAAAGAGGTTATTAAAAACAATAGTGCGAAAACAGGCCACATTTACTTAAATATTGAAACCCATAAATGGTATAAAGAAACACACGCACCAAATAATAGCCCTGATGTTATAAATAAAACAAACTTATCAATAAAAATGCTGCCTAAATAATAACCTATGTATCCAAAAAATAACAGTGTAGCTACAATTTGAAATCCATAATTTGAATATTGGACCCAATTATTTTTCAAACTCATTTATAAAACGCTAGTAAGTTTCATCAGTATCTAAATCATCTTTATTTAATAAAATTTCTTGATTATTAGAACCAAGCATATTGCATAAACCTTCAAAAGAAGCTCCTTCTTCAACAACAACTATAGATGTTGTTAAATTACCAGTCAATGTACAATCTTTTTCCAAGGTAGTTTTATTATTAATTTTCAAATCTCCATCAACATAACCACTTATTATTGCGTTATCTGATTGAATATCACCTTTTATGTGAGAATTTTTTGCTGTGGTTATTGTGCCTGTAGACATTACATTCCCATTAATTCTGCCATAAATAAGGATACTACCAACAGCTTTAACGTCTCCATTAATCTCAACCTCAGGGCCTAATATGGAGTTTATTTTATTATTATCATTATTGCGTAACATCTCTCTCCTTAAATTCGGTTATTATAACATTTGGATCTAATACTCCCAAATCATCCCAAATCTCAAAATGTAAATGGGGACCGCTTGCATTACCTGTTTCTCCAGCCAAACCAATTAGCTCTTTGTCTTTAACAAATTGATGTGATTTCACAAATATAGTATCAAGGTGACCATAAAATGTATAAAAATTATTCTTATGTGATAAAATTATATTTTTACCAAAAACTTTATCATCTCCAATGTAAATAACCTTTCCATCTGCAGAAGAAAAAATTTCAGTTTTTAATTTAACACTTATATCTACCCCATTATGATTGCCAGTAATAGACTTTGAAATAAAATATTGTTTAGATTGCTTAATAGGACTACTCAATTCAATCATGCGTGTTTCAGATTCTAATCTTTTTTCATTAATATAATTATCTATATCTGCAATTGAATAATCAAAGTTTAAAAATATAAATTGAACTACTAAAAATAAAAAACTCCCAAAAATAAATAGAATTATAAAAAAAATACGAGGATAAGAAATCCTAAACGATCTACTAAATTGCGCTTTTGAAGAGTTTACATATATATCTAAATATTGATAAATAAATTTTCTGAAAAACTTCATATAAATAATATCTATCTCAATATTTTATTTTTAATTATATTTTGAAGTTCTTTGTCATTCTGAAAATGGATTACCAGCTTACCATTACCCTTCTTATTGATTTTAATATCAATGTTTGTTGATAAAAAATCTGACAAATTACTTCTATAAACAGCTACTAACTGATCAAAATCATCGCTTTCCCTTTTTTTATTTCCCAAATCAGATAATGATTTTTTAAGAATTTTATGTTTTTTTGCTTCTAACTCTACTTTTCTAACTGACAGATGGCCTTGAATTGTCTTATTAAATATTTTTTCCTGAATATCAGGCGTCAAATCAAGCAAGGGCCTCGCGTGGCCAGCCGTATAAATAAAATCAGTACCATAAATATTTCCTGTTTGCAAAGCTTCAATGATTTTTTTACCAACATTAACATTTTTCATAAAATTTAAAAGGCGAATTGAATTTGTAATAGTGGACCTACTTCTTCCAACACTATCAGCAATCTGTTGATCACTCATATTAAAATTAATCTTAAGCTTTGAAAAAGCAAAAGCTTCTTCAACAGGATTTAAATCTGACCTTTGAATATTTTCAATAAGCGCTAACTCTGTCATTAGAGATTCAGAATCAACATCTTTTATAAAAACAGGCACTTTTTTAAATTTAACATCCTCATATTCTACAGATAACTGTTTGATTGCCTCAAACCTTCTTCCTCCAGAAATTAATTCATATTGATCATCATCTATTTTTCTAATAGTTAAAGGCTGCAATATTCCATGCTGATATATTGATTCTTTTAATTGTTCTAACTTTTCTTTATCAAAATATTCACGAGGATTATTCTTATTTGGAACTATTTGATTAATATTAATGAATAAATTTGATTTATTGTTCTGATTTTCAGAATAATCTTTAATTAAGGCGCCAATACCTTTTCCTAATTCTTTATTTTTTATATTATCATTCATTATCTGCTATTATCTCCGAAACTAAATTCATATAATTTTGTGCACCCGTAGAAGAAGCGTCATATAGCAATATAGGCTTGCCATGACTAGGAGCTTCACTAAGCCTTACATTGCGATGAATATAAGTACCATACACCTTATTTTTAAAATAGTCCTCTAATTCACCTACAACTTGTTTAGATAAGTTTAATCTTGTATCGTACATCGTTACTAGAATTCCCTCAATTTTTAATTTTTTATTTAATCGTTTCTGAACTAACCTTATTGTATTGAGAAGCTGCGATAAACCTTCAAGAGCATAATACTCACATTGTATTGGAATAATTAATGAATCAGAAGCTGTAAGTACATTGATAGTTAATAGGCCTAAAGAAGGAGGACAGTCAATAATGACAAACTTATACTTACCTTTAATTTTTTTTAATGATTCTTTTAATAAATATTCTCTTTTGAGCTCAGATACTAGCTCAATTTCAGCTCCCACTAGTTGTTGTGAAGATGGCGCAATATCTAAATATGATAACTCAGTTTTTTGAATAACCTTTTTAAGGTTAACGCCATTAACAATAACATCATATATAGATTCATCATATGAACCAATCTCTAGCCCTAGCCCAGAACTGGTATTAGCTTGAGGATCTAAATCTATAATAAGTGTAGGAATCTCGCTTGCTGCAAGATAAGAAGCAATATTAATTGAAGACGTTGTCTTGCCAACCCCCCCTTTTTGATTGCTTAATGCAATTATTTTAGTATCAAATTTATTCATAAATCTTAACCAAATTATAAAAAGTAAGTTACGATGTTACTGATTTAAAGACAATTCTAATAAAAATTACTATTTATTATTAAATTGATACCTTAAAATTATTCTTTAATTTTCTTTAAAAAACAAAAAAAATGAAAAACATTATTTATAATAAATGGCTAATCATAATATCAATCATATTATTTTCTTTTATTGTATTAATAAATGACATCATATTTTATAGTTCTAGCGAACCAATTAAAGCAAATCAAAAGTTTTTATTTGATGCGAACATCGTTAATCTAGGTCTTGATTTACAAGGAGGAAAAGAATTCTTACTGGCTCCAAAAATTGAGAGCTGGCTTATAGGTGAATTCAAAAATTATAATAATATAAAAGCAAAAAAAGATCTTTTTGAAGCTTTAGAAAATTTTAAATCAAATCACTCTAAAAACAATTTAGAAGAACTTAATATAGATACATTAGCTCATTACTTACAGTACACTAAAAACAAATCAACAATAAGTGATTTATATAATGGAAAAACAATACAAGACATAAAGACTTCTCTAAAAAAATCTCTTGAGAGTAACACAAACATCATAAGGAATAGAATAGATGAAAAAGGTGTTGTAGAGCCCAGCGTTAGAGTAGTAGGCAGCAGAATCTCTGTAGAAATTCCAGGCAAACAAAATATTGATAGACTAGAAGAAATTATAACATCTAGCGCAAAACTTGAATTCAATAAAATGGTTAAAGGCATGAACCTAGGTCCTGAAGATTGGAATTCTAATATAATAAGAGCAATATCAAAATGGCCTGACTTAAAAAATCTAACAACTAAAAAAACAGCTCTATTTAAAGATGGCTCAGATTTAAATGTCATTTATTTAAAAAAGAGTGATTTTTTAAAATTCAAAGATTTAATTCAATTAAAAGGTGCAGACCCCTGGTTTAATAATTATAAATTCTTATATATACCTCCAGAAAATAGCTATTATAAAAATAGCATTATAAATTTCGCTGAACTATTTGAAAATGGTGATAAACTTTTATGTATTGTTTTAAGAAAACCTATACTAACCGGAGACTCAGTTAATAGTGCTAACGCCTCAACGGATAACGAACTTATGGGAGATTACATTATTAATCTTGAATTTGACAATAAAAAGGGCAATAAAAACAAGTCTGCATCTGAAGTTTGGGCAACTTTTACTGAAAAAAATATTGGGAAAATAGTAACCGTTAGTCTAGATGACAATATACTGACCTCTCCTGTAATAAGAACTAAAATTCCAGATGGTATGTGTCAAATAAGCGGATTTGAAACATTAAACGAGGCTCAATATGTTGCTATGCAATTACGACACGGAAAGCTGAATCTTCCTTTAAAAATAGACTACAGTAAAAACAGCGGGCCTGAATTAGGTAAACAAATGATTAAGTTGGGTATAATTGCTTTTATAGTTGGTATCTCTTTTGTAATAATTTTTATAATCATTTTTTATAAAAAATCTGGATTGATAGCATCTAGCGCTCTACTACTAAATATATTATTCATGGGAGCTATTTTATCAATACTTGGAGCTACTTTAACTCTACCTGGTATAGCTGGATTTATTTTGACAGTAGGAATTGCAGTAGATGCAAATGTTATTATTTTTGAAAGAATAAAGGAAGAAATACAAAAAGGTATTCCTCCGCTAAGTGCCATAGAGTCTGGCTATAATAGGGCATTCATAACAATTATAGATGCTAACATTACAACATTATTAACTGCATTTATATTATACTCTTTGGGTAGTGGTCCAATAAAAGGTTTTGCGGTCACATTAATAGCTGGAATTATATGTTCAATGTTTACTGCTATCTATATCACTAGAACGATTTTTGATACTATCTACCAATCAAAAATACCTAAAAAATTAAGTATATGAGTACTCCCAAGCATAAAATTAATTTTATTAACCTCAATAAGTATGCCATTATAATATCAGTTGTAATTATGTGCTTAAGCTTAACTGCTATGTTAACAAAAGGCTTAAACCTAGGGATTGATTTTTTGGGTGGTAAAAGGCTCGATATTTCAGTTGACAAAAATATTTCTATAAACGATATAAAAACTGCATTTGATTCAACGCATATTAATAACAACTACACAATTAAAAAAATAGAGAGCTTTGATATTGAAAAGAACGTTTTTTCAATTAATAGTAAAATAAACTTTTCAGAAAATGATCTGAAAGGCGTCATTTTTGAAAGTATTTTATCAGAAAATATCAGCAAAAATATCAGCAAAGATTTAAAAAACGACGCATTGCTCGCAATGTTTGTTGCAATATTACTGATACTTTTATACATAGGCTTCAGATTTAATAGCTTTTTTGCAATAGGCAGTATTTTAGCTTTAATGCATGATATATTAATAACTTTGGGAGTTTTTAGCTTACTATCACTTGAAATCAACCTCCCAATAATTGCAGCTTTTCTAACTATTATAGGATACTCTCTTAATGATACTATCGTAGTATTTGATAGAATAAGAGAAAATTTAAAATCTGAAAAAACAAATAATATATCAATAGCTGTTAACAAATCAATTAACGAAACCCTAACACGAACTTTTCTAACCTCTATAACAACATTAATTGTTTTATTTATATTATATTTTATAGGTAGTTATATGATTAAACTATTTACTTTCGCATTAATAATTGGAGTTATAATTGGAACATATTCTTCTATATTTATAGCAAGTGCTACATTTATATTTTTACAAAATAAGTTTGGATATATACTTAAAAAGTTTGAATTTGAAGAGGATGAAATTTAATTTTTATGAATAAAATAATAATGGGTGGTCAATGGGGAGATGAAGGAAAGGGTAAAATTGTTGACCTGTTGAGTGAAAATGTTGACATTGTTGCAAGATATCAAGGCGGAGCAAACGCGGGCCACACTGTATACTCAAAAGGTAAAAAATTAGTGCTACATCAAGTACCCTCTGGAATTCTTCAAGAAAATTGTGTTTGCATATTAGGAAATGGTATGGTTATAGATCCCGTAGAATTATACGAAGAAATTATCAGCTTAGAAAAAGCTAAATTTCCAACTAAAAATATATATATATCACCAAACTCTCATATTGTTACTCCTTTACACAAAGAAATTGACAAAAAAAATGAAAGTAGCTCAAACAAAAAAATAGGTACAACAGGAAAAGGGATTGGCCCCACTTACGTTGACAAATATAACAGAAAGGGGATTCGAGCAGTAAACCTATTAAACAAAATAAATTTGAAAAAAATATTTGAAAAAAGAATTGAAGTTGCTATTAAAAAAGAAGAAATTAATTCATCTTATTTAAAAAACGAAGATATTCAAGAATTTTATAAATGTTGTGAATATATATCTAAGCATGTTAAAAATACATTCCCGCTATTACACAATCCTAATAATAAAATTCTTGTAGAAGGTGCCCAAGGGGCTCTTTTAGACATTGACCATGGCACATATCCATATGTAACTTCATCGAATCCAACTATTGGAGGAATATCTTCAGGCTTAGGGGTTCCCAGCTCTAATTTCAATGAAATAATTGGAATATTTAAAGCTTATGTCACTAGAGTAGGTAATGGTCCATTCCCTACTGAATTAAAAAATAAAACAGGTTTAAAAATTCAAAAAATAGGCAGTGAATTTGGTGCCACAACAGGTCGCCCTAGACGTTGCGGATGGTTTGATGCTGTAGCAGCTTCTTACAGTTTAAAAATAAATGGAATTAATAAAATAGTCTTAACAAAACTTGACATATTAAACACGTTTAAAACAATTAAGGTCTGTACTCATTATGAATTTAATAATAACACATCAAACGATTATAGTGACTTTATGAATGAACTGGATGAAGTTTCTCCTATATACAAAAAATTCAATGGATGGAACTGCGATTTAAAAAACATACGTTTATTTAAAAATTTTCCTAAAGAAGCAAAAGAATATATAAATTATTTAGAGAGCTTATTAGAATGTGATGTAAAAATTGTATCTATAGGCCCAAAAAGGAATCAAATTATAAACCTATGAAATCAATATATAAAATAATCATTTATTCTATTACAATTATATTCTCAAATCCTTTTTTAGAATTTGATAAAAAATTTCTTACTGAAAATAATTTAAAAAAAACTAATCATATTTGGGATACTGAAAATAAAAAAAAATTTATACAACAATGTATCGAACTAGACTATCAAAACATTGAAATTATTTTCTCTGATAAAAAAGAATTCTGTGATTGTGCTTTATCTGAAATAAGCAGTTTCCTTTCAGAAGATAAATTTATCAACGAAATAAACTATATATATAATAACCAAAAAATAGCTCACAATTTTGCAAATCAAATGCTAAATGAATCGATGTATTGCACCATTAATTTTGTTGAAGAATTAATGTCACATCATAAAAAAAATTCTGACAATCTTACTAAAAATAAATCTAACAATTCTTCAAAAGCTAATCAAAAAAATGATGAAAAAACTAATGTTACGCCTAAAAAAGAATCACAAAAAAGTACGAAAAAAAATAATAAATCATTTATTGATAAAATAAAAGATTATAAAAAAATTGAAGGATTGTTCACTTTTTACCAAAAAGAAGATGACGGAACAATGTTAATGGAAATTAGGCCTAATCAATTTGAAGAAATATTCTTAACTAACATTACGAGACAATCTGGCGATGCCTTTTATTTTGATGGGAGCTCAATGCAAGGAGAGTACCCATTTATGCTGAAAAAGGTTGGTAATAAGGTTCAATTTGTTGAGGTTAATGTTAATTTCCGAGCTGATAAAAATTTACCTATAAGCAAAGCAATAAAAAATCATATTCCTAATTCTATTTTAACAAGTACTAAAATATTAACTGAGCCACATAAAGATACCGGAGCTTATCTTATTGATGCTTCAGCTTTTTTTATAAGAGATATCGGAAATGTAGGTAGCATTAGTTCTATAAATTATAAATTTGACAAAACAAATAGCTACTTTAACTATATTAAATCTTTTCTTGATAATTCTGAGATTGATGTAACAATTCATTATAAATCGAGTAGATCTAATTATAGATTTACTTTAGCAGATTCAAGGAGTATGGTGCACAAATATCACATTAGCATTACTAGACTCCCAAACTCTAGCTATAAACCTCGTTTAGCAGATGATAGAGTAGGTCATTTTTTAACAATTTATCAAGATTATTCAGATACTTTTAAAGATATTCCTGATATTAGATACATTAATAGATGGAACTTAAAAAAGAAAAACCCAAATCTAAATTTATCAGAACCAGTAGAGCCTATTGTTTTCTGGATTGAAAATACTGTGCCTCACGAATTTCGAAGTGCGATTAAAGAAGGTATTTTAAAATGGAATTTAGCTTTTGAAAAAATTGGATTTAAAAATGCTATTGTTGCTAAGCAAATGCCTGATAATGCTGATTGGGATCCCGCAGATACAAGGTATAATACAATACGTTGGATGATTCAACCTGGTAACGCTTACGCTGTTGGTCCATCTAGAGCCAACCCTTTTACAGGAGAAATTTATGATGCTGACATACGAATTGGAAGTGACTTTGTAAGATATTACTACACGGATTTTGCTGAATATATTGATCCATTAGATTTATCAATTGAAGAAAATAATCTGAATAATGATCATAATCATGAAAAATGTGAATATCATAATATAATGAATCACAAAATGACATATGCTTGGAATTATTTTACGGCCACAGGACAAATTGATAACAATAAAACTAATTTTAAAAAATTTGTTCACGATGGTTTAGTTGATTTAATACTTCATGAAGTTGGTCATACTCTTGGATTGAGGCACAATTTTAAAGCAAGTTCTGTTTTCAGCTTAGAAGAAATAAGCAACCCTAATTTTACTGAACAATATGGAGTTACAGGGTCAGTTATGGATTACAATGCTACCAACCTATTTGATGGAGGTAAAAACTACTTCCAAACAGTCCCTGGACACTATGATTACTGGGCTATTGAATATGCTTATGCTGAACAACCTCCTTATTCAAAAACACCAGAGAAAGATTTCTTAGAAAAAATCGCATCAAAGTCTACTAATCCATTACTTGCATATGGCACAGACGAAGATGCTGGAAGTAGAGGTATAGATCCCTATATAAACAGAAGAGATATGACCTCTAATCCTATTGAGCATTATGCTAAAAGAATCGAATTAGGAAATCAATATATAAATAGTATACTTGACAATTTTGAAAAAAATGGACAAAGATATCCTAAAATAAGAAGTTTATTCTATGAAGGTTTCTATGAATATTATAGGGGTGTAGCAAGTGTTTATAAATTTATTGGTGGGATTAAACATAGTAGGCATCATGTTGGCCAAAAATATAACGATTTACCATTAGAGACAATCGATTTAGCAACTCAAAAAGCTGCTCTTGATTTTTATAAAAAATATATTTTTGATAAGAATGCATTCAAGTTTGATTCAGAATTATTAAATAAAATGGCTCCTGAGAGACTCTCAGATTTAGAAGGTAGTGTTTACAGAATGAGCAGACTAGACTTCCCTCTACATTCAGTTGTTAAATCAGTTCAAAAATCTTCTTTAAGGCGCTTATTTGATACAAGAACTCATAATAGAATAATTGATAACACAATAAAAACCTCCGAAGAGCAAGTATTTGAATTAAGTTATTTATTTAATGAAATATCAGAGTCTATTTGGTATGAACTAAGTGTAACTGAGGATATTAATTCATTTAGAAGACAGCTTCAAACCATGCATATAGAATATCTTATTAAGGCATACGAAAATAAGAATGAGGCTTTCCCTAATGATTCTCAATCTTTGGCTAGGCTGCACTTAAGTTTAATTCACACTAAAATTAATGAAATGATAGCTGAAAAATCCATCAATGATTACACTCTTGCACATCTTATGAAAGTATCTGATTCAATTAAAAAATCTCTCGATTTAGAATAAAGTTAAATAACAATGACTTTAAGCGTTGATCAAGATATTTCAGTTGCAAAGTCATTGAACTCATGTTTTTATCTAAATGAAGAATATTATTCACTATGTTTACAAAAAATCTTTAAAAATTCATGGCAATTTGTAGGCCATAAATCTCAATATTCAAATAATACACAAACTCCACTTACATTATTTCAAGATTCAATTAATGAGCCTATCGTTTTAATAAAAAATAATGGGGTTTATAGCTTCTTATCAAATGTATGCACTCATCGTGGACACATAATAACCCAAAAAAAATGTACTAAAAAAACCATGAAATGCACATATCATGGAAGATTATTTGATTTAAATGGAAAAATGCTAAGTATGCCAGGATTTAAAAATGTCAAAAACTTTCCATCAGATAGTGATAACTTGGTAAAATTACCATCATTTGAATGGTCTGATTTTTTATTTACAGGAATTACTCCAAAAATAAGAATTGAATCCTTAATTAATGATTTCTCAAATCGGCTAAAAAAATTTCCATTTGATAACTTGAGATATAGTCCTGAATTTTCAAAAACTTATTATTTAGATGCTAACTGGGCATTATATTGTGAAAATTATCTTGAAGGTTTACATGTACCTTTTGTACATAAAGGTTTAAATGGAGAAATTGATATACAAAGCTATAAAACAGAATTATTAGATAATGGCGTTTTACAATATACAAAAGATAAAAGAAATGATGTATATGCATACTACTACTGGATTTTCCCAAACATGATGTTTAATTTTTACGATTGGGGTTTATCAATAAATTTAGTTGAACCAATGTCTATTAATCGTACTAGAGTTAAATTTTTAACTTACCCTGTAGTAGAAGATATAAAAATTAAATCAAAAATCACAGAATTGCACGACGTGGAGATTGAGGATGAAGAAGTTGTTTTAAACGTTCAAAAGGGAATCCAATCTCAATTTTACGAAAATGGACGCTATTCAGCTGAATACGAAAAGGGGACTCATCATTTTCATAGATTAATATGCGATTATCTTAGATGATATTCAAAAAAAGTTTCAAAATTTATATTCTAATCATTTGTTTTTTTAAAATTTATAAAAAGAGGGGTTTTTTTATTCCATAATGAATATTTAGACATTACAGAATTAAAACAATCTGAGCTTTTTAACCTCTCAAACCAATTAGTTAAATGCGGAAATTTTTTTTCAAAAGACACACTATCTACATATGCATACTGTCTAATAAAGGGAAATATAGCTATATCTACAAGTTGCTCACTATCGCCTATAATAAAATTATTATATGTTAATTTGACCTCATATTTATTTAATATTAGATCACACTTTTCTTTATAATATTTTTGTGAATACTCAGGATATCTATCATGATATTTATATCTATCTAAAAAATACTTGAAAGTAGTATCATTAAATTTGATTAATTCCATCTGATAATTAAATTGATTCTTTATCCATTTTGAATTGTTTTTTTTTAACGCCCACAACATTATATCTAAGCTTTCATCAATAATATTATGCTCATTTAATTGGAGAACTGGGACAGTTCCTTTAGGTGATATATTATATAGTTCTTGCGGTCTATTTTTAAGAATAATTTCTCTTAATTCAACTTTTATATTCGATTCGTAAAGAGCCATCCTAGCTCTAATAGCATAAGGTCATCGTCTAAAAGTATACAATATAGGAATCAGCTTTTAAATACCTAGAATTAAATTGACTAAAACTATAATATCCTGAACAGTCAAAGTATTATCATTATTTAAATCAGAGGCTTGAAATTCTATATCATTATAAGATTCTACTTCAAGAATAAAATTCACGAGAACTACAATGTCAGCAACATTAATATCTCCATCAAGGTTAGTATCACCTAAATCTATATTAGGAGGAATACTATTTATAAGGTTTTGTACTGTAAGAAGTAGTTCGTTAATTTCAGAATTGCTTAGGGTACTGCTATAATATTTTTGAAATTTATTTTCCCTATTATGATCAAGGATTACTACTTGTCTTCTTGGAGCATTCTCACCTAAAACTGAATCCCATACTTCTAAAGAGGGGTCTTGAACCCATGGAGAATCAGCACCTTGCTGACCAACCATACCATCAAGAACAATTGGATTACCAAGCTGTGCCCTAATTCCAACACCTATTAAAACAGCTTTACTTGTATCCCATGTATTTTGATTATTTAGATCACACAACTGTGCGAATACGGCTCGTCAAGTACCTCAGCTTTCCCAGCCAAAGAAATTAATTGAAATTGGTTTCCCTTGAGTATCAAAATATGACGGGCCAACATTTTGATTATAAGTAGGTGATGTTGAATTAACATCTAAAAGAAAATAGTCGTACTGCTGAGTAAAAACTAAGGTGCTAAAAAATAAAATAGAAATTATAAAGTTTTTTGCCATATTTAATAGGTTTCCTTTAATTTAAAATACATATCAAATTTAATTCATAATGAGAATTAAATAAAAACTAAATATTGTTACAATAAGTACTATAAAAATGGAAAGACTAATTATATAAATATTTAATACTTTTTAAAAAAACTAAGTGATATATTTTGCAAATTAATTATGGTTTCAAATAAAAAAACTAAAATAGACTTTCTAGTTATTACTGGGCCAACTGCATCTGGAAAAACTAAAGTTGCAACTAATATCGCTTACACACATAGTGGTGAAATCATATCTGCTGACTCTAGACAAATATATAAAGGTATGGACATAGGGACTGGCAAAGACCTTAATGAATACACAATAAGAAATAAAAAAATTCCGTACCATTTAATTGATATTCTAAATCCTAATCAAAACTATAGTGTGTACCAATTTCAAAGGGACTTTATAAAATCATACAATATAATAAAAAATAATAAAAATTTACCAATCTTATGTGGAGGAACTGGACTTTATATTGAATCAATACTACTAAAATATAAGCTTCAAAATTATCCAGGACCGAATCAGCTATTACGAAATTCATTGCAAGAAAAAACAACAGAAGAATTGATGGAATTACTTAAAAAGTTATCTGAAAAAGATTATACAAATCCAAAAAAAACAGACACTAAAAATAGAATAATAAGAACTATAGAAATTAACATGCATGAAAATAAAGATGAAGTTGATATTTTTAAAGACCAAAAATTTGATAACTTTTTAGTAATCGGCATTAAACAAAATCGCGAAGAAAATAAACAACTAATAAGAAAACGCTTAGCTCAACGAATTGAGGAAGGCCTTATAGAAGAAGTTGAAAGCTTATTAAAACACCAAAAAATTAATATGAAAAGACTTGAATACTTTGGATTAGAATATAAATTTGTAGGCTTACATTTAAAAAATGAAATTACCAAGGATGAATTACTTGATAAACTAGGTACAGCGATCGGTCAATTTGCAAAAAGACAAATTAGCTGGTTTAGGAGGATGGAAAAAAAAGGAGTTGAAATTAATTGGTTAGAACCCAATGAACTAGATAAAATAAATCTTTTATTATTAAATGCACTTTGAAAAAAATCTAAAAAAATACCTTTCTAAAAGATCTGAAAAATTTTGGAGTTTTAATAAAAAACCTAATTTTAAAAAATATGATTTTTTTATTATAGTACCATCAAAAGCAGAAAAAAACTACTTGCCTAAATTAATTAGAAGTATATCAACACAGCAAAAAAAATATTTAGAAAAAACTTTGGTAATTATAGTAATAAATAACTCTGAAAACGAAAACAAGCAAATTATCAACAATAATGAGGAAACACAAAAATACTTAAATAGATCTGATTTCAAATTTGAAATAGTTTACATTGATGCATTTTCAAATAAAAATGCGCTTCCATCTAAAAAAGCTGGTGTAGGATTAGCAAGAAAAATTGGAGCAGATTTAGCATTAAAACATTCCAAAAAATCAAGTATTATGTGCTATACAGATGCAGATGTAATACTTTCTAAAAACTACTTAAAAGTAATAAATCATTACTATGAAAAAAATATGTGTGGCTGCGCTATTGCAGGTTTTAAGCATCAAGATAATATTGATTCGAAAATCACTAAAAATATCCGTAAATATGAAAACTTTCTATATATAACCGCTAAAAAAATAAAACAAGCAGGATCTCCTTATGGATATGTTAGCCTGGGTTCTTGCATAACATGTACTTCTAATTCATATATATCTGTTGGTGGCATGAATTCAAAAAAAGCCACAGAAGATTTTTATTTTTTACAAGAACTAACAAAACATTTTCAATTTATGCATGTAATAAATAAAAAAATCGTATATCCATCATCAAGATTATCTGATAGAGTATATTTAGGGACAGGTTATAGAATGAATAAAGCTTTAAATGAACAAAAAATTAAAGAAATTTATTTTTCTGATGAATCATTTGTAAAATTAAATAAATTATTATCAATTATAAAAGAATCAAATAGACTAAACATTAATGAATTACTAGATAAAACAAAGGATATAGGTAAATTAAATAAATTTTTAGAATTACATGGAATTAAAAAAATATGGAAAAGTTTAGTTAAAAATACGGATTATGATAAATTTATTTCCCAATTTAATAGATGGTTTGATGGATTATTAACTATAAAATTTCTTAAATATTTCTCATAAAAATGGCACAAAAAATAAAATATATTAATGGAATTAGGTTTTATAGAGCTCTTGTAGTTGGTATAAATAATTTAATTTCAAGGCAGGACTATTTAAATCAAATAAATGTGTTCCCTGTTCCAGATGGAGACACTGGAACAAATATGGCTTTTACTGTAAGCTCTATACTTGATGGAACTTCTGATTTTGTTCCGACAAAAATTGGTGATATGGCTCAAAAAGTAGCTGACTGTGCATTAGATGGCGCCAGAGGTAATTCTGGAGCGATTCTAGCACAATTTTTTGTTGGTTTTTCTGAGATATTAAAAAATAAAGATACCATGTCTACTCAAGATTTCGCAAATGCTTTCAAAAATGGTTCTGAGTGTGCATGGGAAGCATTATCTGACCCAAAAGAAGGTACAATACTTTCAATATTTAAGGATGTTTCAGTATTCCTATTGAATTTAACGAGTAATGAAGATGACTTTTCGCTTGTAATGATGAAATGCTGTGTAAAAGCTAAGGAATCACTTAAAGAAACTCCTGAAAAAATGAGCTTATTAAAAAAAGCAGGTGTAGTTGATGCTGGTGCACAAGGATTTGTAGATTTTCTTGATGGAATTAATGATTTTATTCAATCAGGAACTCTAAGAGAGCTTGGAGAAATCATAAGTATTTCATCAGAAATAGATAAAGATCATGCGGAAAATCATGATTTTTCAAATTTAACATATCAATTTTGCTCAGAATGTTTAATTGAAGGTAACGATATAGACAAATCTACACTCAAAAAGAGATTAGAGGAAATTGGTGATAGCATAGTTATTGCAGGATCAAATAAAAAAGTAAAAATTCACATACATGTAAATAAACCTAATGAATTATTTCAGATATGCAATGAATACGGTATAACAAAGAAGCATAAAGCTGATGATATGTTTAAACAGCAAAAACTCGTTCAATCAAACAAGATTAATAAAATCGCTTTAGTAACAGACTCAAGCGCTGATTTTAATGTCAATAAATACTTTGACGTATTTGTTATACCTGTAAGATATAGCTTTGGTAGACAAGACTACATAGATAAAATTTCACAATCAGCAGATGAATTTTATACAGAATTAAAAAACAATGTAAATCATCCTAAAACTTCTCAACCAACACCTGGAGATTTTAGAAGACAATATCAATTTTTAAATTCTTATTACAGCTCAATTATATCTATACATATTGCAGAGAAATTAAGTGGCACATTCCAATCTGCCTCTATTGCTGCAAAAAACACTTCAGGAACAAATATTTCAGTCATTGATAGTAAAACCGCATCTGTAGGTTTAGGTCTTTTAATAGAACATATTGCTGAAAAAATCGAAAAATCAGAACTAAATCATGAAGAGGCATTATTAAACATTGATGCTGCCATTAAAAATATAAAAATATTTTCTGCAGTAAAAGATCTAAATTATGCAGTAAAGGGTGGACGTGTTCCTAAAATTGTAAAAACAATTTCTAATATTTTTAATTTTAAGCCAATACTTTATGTTAAAGAAGATGGCTCTATGGGACCTTGCGGTATTTATACTGGCAAAAACAAAATACCAATAAAATTGTTTAAATTTATTAAAAAACGAATATCTTCTCAATCTACTTACAATATATTAATCGGTCATTCTCAATCAATAGAAGATGGCAAAAAAATAAAGTCTCTATTTGAGCAAAGCCCTAATATTTTTAAAAAGATTCAACTTATTGAAACTGGAGGTGCTTTAGGTGTTCATACTGGTCCTGGAGCAATCACAGTTGGTGTTCAAAAAATAGATGACTAATCCTGAATATAAATTAGTTCTGATAATTTTATCTTATTTATTAGGCTCAATATCAACAAGTACTATACTATCTAAAATAAAAAGTATTGATATCACAAAATTTGGAAGTGGGAACGCTGGTGCAACTAATACCATAAGAGCACTAGGTAAAAAATATGCTTTAATTGTTTTAATTTTTGATTTTTTAAAAGGATTATTGCCCGTTATAATTGCAAAACATATAGATACTAATTCTAATATTTTACCTGTTTTGTGTGCATTCTCAGCTGTTATAGGCCATGTATTTCCTATATTTTTTGCATTTAAAGGTGGAAAAGGGGCTGCAACTTTTATAGGCGCCATCTCTGCAATATTTCCATTAGGAGCATTGATATGCTTATTTATATTCGTTACTACTTTAATATTATCTGGATTTGTTAGTCTATCTACAATTTGTGCTGCAATTTCATTTCCAATTTCAATTTATTTATTTAATATGCCTGAATTAATGTTTTTTGGGGTTTGTGCTATGCTATTTATTATACTATCTCATTTAAAAAATATCATGCGGCTTTTAAAATGTAATGAAAACAGATTCGCTAAACTTCATATCTTTAATAATAATTCTATTTGGTATAAAAAATAATATTTTATGCAATACATAGTTAATCTTAACTATTTCGGAGAAATCTGCGCATTATTTGCATCTATATGCTGGAGTATTGCAATTATTTTTTTCAAATCAGTTAGTAAAAATCTATCTCCAATTTTAATCACAGCTTTTAAAAATTCTATTGGTTTATTTTTTTTTATTTTATTTTTTTTAATATTTAATATACCTATATGGTATGACGGTTTATCAACTTCAGATTATATAAAAATTCTAATTAGCGGTGCTTTAGGCATGGGTTTTGCAGATTTAATATTTATATATGCTCTAAGTAAAATTGGTGCAAATAGGATCGCTATTATAAATTGTTTTGAGCCTGCAGTAATTTATTTTTTTTCAACTATAATGCTTGGTACCATTTTAAATATTCAACAATTATCAGGATTTATTATTGTGATTTTATCTATTGTAATTATATCATATGAAAAAAATGATACAGATATTGATAAAAAAACTAAAATATACGGATTGACTTTACAAATTATTGCCATTTTTTTAAGCAGCTTCGGCATAGTATTAATAAAACCAATATTAACAAAAATCAGCCATTCTATTGAAATTCAACTATGGGTAACTGCATTTAGACTTTTACCAGGATTTATTGTTGCTTGGATTGTTTTTAGCCTGCAAAAAGAAAAACAAAAATTACTAAAACCTATTTATTCTAATTATAAAGTATTATATAAGATTTTATTAAGTTCCATTTTAGGAACTTTTATTGCTTTAAATTTTTGGATTGTAGGCTATTCAAACATTGAAAAACCCCCAATTGCGAGTATCATAGGACAAACTTCTGTTATTTTTATAACAATATTATCTTGGGCTGTATTAAAAGAAAAAATTTCGAAATTAAGATTCCTAGCTATGATAATAGCGATTATAGGTGTGATTTTAATTACAATAAAATAGAATTTATTTAACATATAAAAAAAGCCTCCAATAAGGAGGCTTTTTCATCAATCACTTAAAATATATATGTGATTACTTTTTACCTCGTGCCATTTTAGCTTTAGATACATCACCATCTTTATCGATGAAATATAACCAGCCAGACTCTCTAGAAACACCACACTTCTCAACTACTTCAGCATTTCCACCTTTGTCAGCACCTCGTGCCATTCTTGATCTAGCAACATCACCATTTTTATCAAGATAGTACAAGTAACCTTTTTCTTTTGTTACACTGGTTGTTTTTACTTTTTCTGCCATAATTTTTCTCCTCTAATAATTAAATTTTCATAATTTAATTATATTGTAAGTTTATTCGACCCTTAATACTATCAATTCCCCTCGAGAAAAGCAAGGCTTTTTATTGTTATTTTAAAATTTATTTATTGTTGTTTTTACTTTTCTCAAATTTTTCCATAACTTTTTTGAACTCATTAAAATTAGAACATTGAAAAAAGGAGGAGTTTTTAATATTTGAATCTATAGTATCATATGGCTTATATCCATAGTGGTGACCTGGATATATAATTGTTTCATGAGGACACGATAAAATAACCTTATAAACACTTTTGTATAAATCTTGAATAGAACTATTAGATCCTATAGTACGACCGGTTCGACCAATAAAAACAGTATCTCCTGTAAAAATAAAGCCCTCTTCTTTATTCCAAAAACAAATACTATCAGAAAAATGTCCAGGAGTATGCAATGTAGTTAATAAATGTTTACCGACACATATAACTTCATTGTGCTCTAAGGTTGAATAATGACTCCCAATTTTATTGATCGGATTTGGGTGTAATAAGATATTTATAATAGGAAATTTATACTTGAAATCACTTATATATTTTATATGATCATGATGTGTATGTGTGATTAATATTTTTTCTAAAATCAGATCTTCACTTTCTATAAACTCTAAAATCTCTAATGGTTCTACTGATGTATCCACTAACGCTGCTAATCTCGTTTTTTCACACCATAATAAATATGATAAATTATTATCAAATCCACCTATAAATGTTTTAACTTTCATTATATCTATAAAATTTTGATAAAAATTTTATTAATCTTAAAATCTCTTTTAATTTAAATAGCACACCTCTGTTAGTAGAAATACCTTTATGCTCAAATAAATATGAAATTAATAACTCTGAATTAGGAATTAATTTATTGATCTGGATACTTTCTGTATAAGGAATCATAGAGTCATTTGCACCATGCAATATAAATACTTTAGAAGTTATATGTCCGCAAATACTCCTACATGATAAATCCTTAATATATTGACTCTTATTTTTTAAAATATTATCAACAATTACTTGAACTTCAGGTATAATTTTACCTGAAATTATTGAATTCGCTATAGCAAATTCCCTGCTGTTTAATTTTTCCAATTTTTTTTGTGCTTCAATCTTATCATTGTTAATCCTTAGCTCTATAACCTCTTTTATGTTCTTACTGTTAAATCCAAAACCCATATCATCTATAAAGTGATGAAAAAATACCGTCAGACCCCAATCATGAGGCTTAATTTTATTAACTTCATTATTAACAATGAACTCTCCTTTAGTTATAAATCTTAATATTGTTTCAGTATTACAACCAGCACCATATAGGTAAATAGACTTAGGGGGATTCTTCTTTATTCTTTTATCTAAGGATGCCTTTAAAAGCATACCAGCACCATAGCTAATTCCTAATGCAATGATATAATTAGAATCAACATCTTCTCGAGATTGGATTAAGTCATATATATATGCAATCCAATCTACATTCTTATTTGAAATATCTAGTTTTTTTAATGGCGGAATCCTCGGTACAAAAACATTATATCCTGATTTTGCCATAATCTTAGCAAGCAGATTAATAGCCTTATGATTTTCTCCATCTGGAGAAGCTCCAAGAAAAATAATTACAGTTTTTTTTGTTTTAATCTTTGGATAAAAAATCTTCATAGGCACTTGATTACCATCAAGGCCTTTATATTTTTCTAATATTTCTGAATACGAATTAGAACCAACTTTTTTAGTTGCAAAACTAATTACATATTTAAAAGCAAATAGATAACTTTTTATTATGCCTAACATAATTAATCTAAAATTCTATTAATCATTATTTTTATATATAAACGAAGACTGAGAGTTATCAGAATTGAATACATTTAAATATCCGCCATCATCATTAGAGCTAATATTAATTTTTGTATCACCATTTTTATTTTTTAAAGTAAGCAGACCTCTATCACTTTTACTTGCACCTAAATATGTGACAACATTTTTATCAATATTTTTAATTACAAGATATCCGCTGTTTTCACCATCATCTATAATTTCAATAGAGCTAACTTTAAGATGCTTTGGGCTTAAAATACCGCCAGAGAAAACAACAAATACAAGGCAAACTAAAACACCTAATAAAAAACTCTGTAAATTAATATTCATTAACACCTCTTTTATTAATTAGCAAAATAAAAAAAAGCCTAGTTAAAAACTAGGCTTTTTGTAGCCCGTAGGAGAATCGAACTCCTGTTGCAGAGATGAAAACCCTGAGTCCTAACCACTAGACGAACGGGCCAAATATTATATAAATTTATAGTTAATTCTATGTTTTAAAAAACCTATTTTTTTGAAAGTTTGCTAATAATGCTTTTCATAGTACTTCTACACTCATCACTAAACCAGGCATTGATAAATTCATCATTATCCTTGTTTGCTTTTTTCATAATATCTATAACATTTTTTCTTAAAGATAATTTACTAGCAATCTGTTTTTGATAAGGTAGTTTAAGCCATTGTTGCATAGTATCAACAGTATAATTTAATAATTTCTCAGACTCTACAACTTCATCAATTAAGCCAATTTTCTGCGCTTTTTCTGGATTTACTAGTTGTCCTTTAAGAGTCATTTTTTCTGCAACTCTTTCTCCAAGTAAACTCTGAAATACCCTTCCTATTGATATAGGCATACTCAATCCTACTGCAACTTCATTTAATCCAATCAAAAAATTACCTCTACTCATAATACGATAATCAGTCATAATTGAAATAACCGTTCCTCCAGCAGGACTATGACCAGATATTGCAGTAAATACAATTTTAGGATAACTGTATATTTTAATTAATAAATTAGAAAACAAAGACCAAAAGTGGTTCATATAATCTCTATCTTTAGAGTATAACTCAATAAGGTCAAGGCCAGCAGAAAAAATATTATTTTCTCCAGTTATTATAATTCCTTTGATGTTATTATTGGATTCTAATAAATCAAGATTATCAGATAATGCTTGAATAAGCTCTTCATTAATTGCATTTACCTTAGGTCTATTTAATTTTAAAATTTGTATCTGTTTTTCTTGAATGATATCAATCATTCGAAAGCAGGAATATTTGTTATGTCATTTCCTAGAATAAGGGTATGCATATCATGAGTACCTTCATATGTATAAACACTTTCAATGTTCATCATATGTCTCATAATAGGATATTCTCCAGAAACTCCATTTCCTCCATGGATTTCTCTAGCAAGCTTACAACACTCTCTTGCAACCCAAACATTATTTCTCTTTATAAGAGAAACTTGTTGGAATTTAAGAGTTTTATCATCTTTATTTTTACCAACTTGCAATGCTATAAGCTGTCCTTTTGTAATCTCATTTAGCATCCATACAAGTTTATCTTGCACTAATTGAAATGACGCAATGGGCTTATCAAATTGAATCCGTTCTTTAGCATACTTCAAAGACGCTTCATAAACTGCCATTGCAGCCCCAACTGTTCCCCAACCAATTCCATATCTAGCCTGCGTTAAACAGCCTAAAGGACCTTTCATTCCCTTAACATTAGGTAATAAATTTTCATCTGGAAGAAACACATTATCTAAGACCAATTCAGATGTAACTGAAGCTCTTAATGACCATTTGTTTTTCATTATTGGAGCAGAAAAACCTTCCATGCCTTGTTCAACTATAAATCCACGAACCAATCCATCTTCAGTTTTAGCCCAAACAATTGCAATATCTGCTATTGAACCATTTGTGATCCACATTTTAGTTCCACTGATTTTGTAGCCACCATCTACTTTAACTGCTTTTGTTTGCATTCCTCCAGGATTGGATCCAAAGTCAGGCTCTGTTAAGCCAAAACAACCAATTGCTTCACCAGAAGTTAATTTAGGCAACCACTTTTTTTTCTGTTCATCACTGCCATATGCAAATATAGGATATATAACCAATGAACCTTGAACAGAAACAAATGAACGAATACCAGAATCACATCTTTCTAATTCTTGGCATACAAGGCCATATGCTATATTTGACATTCCTCCACCTCCAAATTCTGTTGGTAGATTTATTCCCAAAAAACCCATATCAGCAAATTTAGGAATCAATTCTTTTGGAAACTTACCATCGCGAAAATATTCATCTATTATAGGGTTGATTTCCTTTTCAACAAAATCTCGAGTATTGTGCTGAGTCATGATTTCTTCTTCAGAAAAATGACCTGATATATCTAAATAATCTATGCCTTTTAATTTCATACTATTAATTTAATAAATTTTATACACAAAAAAATTATAATTATTAATCAATTATATTGCCCCTATTTAATATCATGTCTGGATCCAAACATAATTTAGAAATCTTTAACTCATTAGCCGCCTGCATGCCATAACAGTTTAAGAAATCAGATTTTTTTCTCTTACCTGTGCCATGTTCAGCTGAATACACACCTCCTAAATTAGATGAAATTTTTACAATTTCATTATATACTCCAAAGGCTTTTTCCTGTTGGTTTTTACCAGGGATTAGATGAAAATGAAGATGGCAATCTCCAAGATGCCCAAACAGCAAATATTCAATTTTTGCATCTCTTATTACTTTATGAATTTTAAATAATGATTCTTTAAAGTTTTCATTTGGAACAATAGTATCTGTAATTACACTAATTCCATCTACTTTTTTTGTTTCTTGAAATGCTAATTCCGGCATTGAGTGTCGTGCTTCAAAAAATAAATCCCAACTCTTTTTGTCATTTAAAACAAAAATCTTATCTAACTCAACATTACACTTTGATTTAGATAATATATTAAACCAAAACTCACATCCCTCTTCAACAGATTTATTATATAGTGGAATTTGAAGATATATTCCTACATCATTTTCATTTTTAAAAAAATACTCTTTATTTTTTAAATATTTTTGAGAATTATAACCAAAATATTCTAATGCATTAAGCTTACTTAATTCTCCATCAAGAACCTTACTTAAGTAATCATAAAATTTAATAGCATAATCCTCTGAATCTAATACAATGAAAAAATCTAAAAAAATTTTCGGCTTTACATCTAAATTAAATGAGCACATTGTCATTAACCCAAAAAGACCTTCACTCCCAACCATAAAGTCTATAAAATCTATTTCTTCATCGTAACAAGTATATGGACCACTTGCATTTTTAATTTTTGGGCGTTTATATTTAGGAAGAACAAGCTCTTTTTCATTTAGAAAGAATTTAGAATCACAAGATATATATTCTCCTCTTTTGCAATCCACATAATAACCATTTGGCATAATTACTTTCAGTCCATTTACCCAGTGCCTTGTAGCGCCCTTAAATCCAGGAACAAACCCTGAAGCATTGCATGATATCGTACCTCCAACCATTGCTTCTTTTCGACTAGTAGGATCAACAGGATAATAGTATTTACCTTTTGATTGTGCAAGTACTTCTATTCTCATATCCTCCAGATACGTTGCTGTTGAACATGTAATAGTGTCATCTTTCACAAATGGTTTTATCTGATTTAAATTCTCTATACTAAGCACGAAACCTTCCATAGGTGTTGCGCTGCCTGTAAGATTTGTTTTTCCTGCTGAAATTGTATAGGGCATTTTAATAAGATAAAAAACTCTAATAACAATTGAGGCCTCTCTATCATTCTTAGGTCGAAAAAGACCTATTGCTCTACCTTTCATATTTGAATAATCAGATATGTATCCACTTATAATATCCTGATCAAGCGTAATATCAATATTAAACTTTTTTACTAGCCAATCTACAATTGAATTTATATCACTTACTGATTGATTTTTGCAATGTTGATTAATCTTATTCCAAGTTTTATCTTCAACATCTTTCTTAAGATAGATTTTATTGGTTTGTTTAGTATTCAAAATTAAAAAGTTTATTCATTATTCGGCGCAATTTGAAGTGTCTTGTGAATCTATATCATCTTGAGATATACAAGATGGATAGGGTGGACAGAGTTTGTTGTTACCTACCTCTGGAGTACTATCACCTATGTTACATATTTCTGGTGGCACCTCTCCTGTAAGTTGATTATAATTTAAATATAAAAAATATAAATCTGTAAGATTTCCTATTTCAGGAGGTATTTCACCTGTAAGGTGATTCCCATATAAACCCAAAAGAACTAAATTCGTCAGGTTCCCTATCTCAGGTGGTATCTCTCCAGTAAGTTGATTATTCTGGGCATCTAAACTTGATAAATTCGTAAGGCTCCCTATCTCAGGTGGTATCTCTCCAGTGAGTTGATTATGGGATAAATTTAAAATAGTTAAATTTATGAGTTTTCCCATATCTGGTGGAATTTCACCTGTAAGTGCACCATCCCATTTATGTATTGGAAGTCCTTCTATATCTAAAGAAGTTGTTTGCTCAATATTGTAACATTGTCCCCATAACTCAACCTCATTACTTTCATCACATAATGTAGTAACAGGATTTGAATCACAACTAAAGAACAATAAAGCAAATACAATGGGAAAGAGTTTATTCAAGAATTTATTTTATATTTTTAAATTCCTCAGGTGTGTATGTTTTCATAGAAAAAGCATGAATTTCTTTTTTCAACAAATCACCGAGTATCGAATAAATCTTTTGATGTCTTTTAATGAGAGTAAGTCCCTCAAAATCTTCACTTATGATAACAGCTTGGAAGTGTCCACCCCCATCATTGCCCTTATGACCTTTATGTTTTGCACTAAAATCCACAATCTCAATAGCTGATACATTTAATTGGGACTTAATTAACTCTTCAATTTTATTCTTCACTTTTAATCACTTCCTTTAGCTTATATCCAAACACAGATGATATACATCCTACAATTATAGGAATCATCAGCGTTAACAAAATTAGTTGAAACGAATTTAAATTCATGAAAATTTTTATTTTATTTAAAATAATATGATCCTGAACGAAAAAATTTTCTATTAATTTGATAGACCATGCTAAAGTTACGGGTATAACAGAATAAAAAACACCACTCTTTAGACTGCTAGAGCAGAACCCTATTAAAGTTGCAATAATAGCCAAAGTCCACCAAGGGAAATAAGAACACAGCACATATGTTCCTACTGTATAAATGAATAAATATTTAGCTACCATTATAAAAAACCATTTTTCTTCCTTTTAAGCTACTTCTATCTTTATAGTATGTAAAGTTTAAATTTAAATATTCACCATCTTTCCACTTATCAATAAAGTTATCATAATTTAAACTTCCTGGATTTCCAGATTGACCTCCAGGATATATACCAATTGCATAAATTGAATCCTTTTTCATTTCAACAATATATCTCCATGAAGGTCCAAACTTTTTTTTCATTGCATTTGGAGCCCATTTTGAGCCACCTGTTTTAATATTTATCCTGCTAAATGAATCAAACCTATCTGATGACAACATATGATGTATACTAGTGCCCCTATAATCTGAATACTTCCAATTTTTATATTTTTTATCTCTTAAATTTTCATTTTTAAGCAAATCATCTATAGTCATTTTGAATGATTGATAGGCAATATCATGAAAATTTTCTTTTTTATCCGTTCGGCTATCATCAAACCACTCTGAATTCCAATAATCCTGATTTTCGATTAGTTTAGCTAATTTATCATATAAAGGATATATACGATTTATATTCACAAAATTATTTTTATTATCTGAAAACAAATCTTCCCAGGTTAAATGATTTAGGTTTTCATACCATTTATCAAAAATTATTGGTTCGAACTTATCTTTATCATGAACTGGCCTTAGACTCCATTTTTTTAAATGCTTATGTATTTCTAAATAAATTGAATCTGATATAAATAATTCATTTTGCTCTAGAGAAAGCAACAAATTGGGCAAAATATCTTCAGCAAATTTATTGTAGTCATCATTTTGGATTTTTTTCATATCATCTATTGTTACTCCCTTTGAAATCATAGAATCTAGCAAATCATTAATTCTGCTTCCTCTATATGATGGCCAAAAATTGCCAGGAAAATAATATGGATATGATTCTACCATAGGATATTGATTAGCAGAACTAACATAACCTTTTTTAGGGTTTTTTACTTTAGGAAGATGCTCATATGGAATAAAATTTTTCCAATCATAAGTTGACAAATGTCCTGGTAAAATACTCTTTCCATATTCTTCACACCTTATAGGTATTTTCCCATTATGGTGCATAGCAACATTTCCATCAATATCGGCATATACAAAATTTTGAGCAGGACATTTATAGCCTAATAAAGCATCCTCAAAATCTTCATAATCCTTAGCATGATTAATATCATAAAAAGCTTTAATTTCATTGCTTGAATCATGTGCTGACCACCTAAATGCAAGATTAACGTCATAATATATACTGCTTAAACCACTATCAAAATTATCATTTTTAGTATCTGTAAGAATAGGCCCATGATGTGTTGACTTTATAGTATCAAAATAAATTTGCGGAAAATTCAATGCATCTCCTCTAATATAATATTTTTCTACTCTCTTTTTAAATGGTACTGACTTATTATCAAGTATATAATTATTAAAATTACTTGAATCTATTTTGATATGATAAAAATCAGAAACATCTGCTGCCGCATTAGTTTCACCCCAAGCAATATAATCATTAAATCCTGACAAAATGCCTGGAGCTCCAGGCATTGTTGCTCCCATTACGTTTTGCTCTGGAGTGGACAAATGCATAACATACCAGACATTTGGTAAATTTAATCCTAAATGAGGGTCATTAGCTAAAATAGCATGTCCTTTTTTAGCCATATCTTTATGAACTGCCCAATTGTTACTGCCTATACCAGGATTATTAACATTATACATATTAAATACTTCTAATGATTCTGAATCAATGGATAATTCATCATCACATAATGGAAGTATAGGGTTTTCTATTTTACTAAAATCCTCCCTAGCTATTATTGGAGTATTATTATAGGGGATTTCAGAGTATAAAAAATCTGCCTTATCTTTGCCAAAAGTGTTAACTAAATTTGTATATATAATATCTGTATTTCTTCCTGTTAAATCTAAAGACATAGCTTTTAATAGAAGACAGGTTCTTAACGGTGTCCACAGATTTGGAGAATAATCTAATATCTTATATTCAATAGGTAAATCTCTATAGCTTAAAGACTGAATATATTTATTTATACCTATAGAATAAGAAACTAGCATATCATAAACTTCTGGTTCCTTAACAACTAACTGGTAGCCTGAAGGACAATCTGAAAGACCATCCCAATCCTGATATTTTAAGTTTTCTTGATTAACGCAATATGCAGTAGCAAACAAAGAGCTCTTTGCTGACTCTGTAATCCCAATACGTCTCATAAATTTATCATTTTTTAAGACACTATCATTATTACCTATTATTTCAGATAATCTTCCAGCGTGAAGGCGAGTTATAAAATCCATTTGCCATAGCCTATCTGAAGAAACAATATATCCCTGAACCATATATAAATCTGAATCATTTTTTGCAAAAATATGAGGGAAATCATTCTCATCCCACACCACCTCTACAGAATCTTTTAATGCTAAATTATTTATATAAATTTGACTTTTATTAGCTGTAACAATATAACCATGGAATGGATTTAAAAATCTACCAATTGGAGGGATTGAATTTATTTTATTATTAAAAATATGAATTGAAAAACATACCAAAATAAGTAAAAACAATATTTTTATTTTATCATTCATAAATAACGACATTAAAAAATATTTTAATCGTATATATTAAAATGAATTTCTTTTGTAATGTATCTGATATCTGCAGTATCCTGGATGGATACAGACACTTTATACGATGCATAATTGCCAGACTCAACAGCGCTATCTGTTATAATTCCCGATGAATATTGATTTACTGATCCATTTACAAACGCAGAATCAGAAGCAATTAAGTTAGTATCTTCATCCCAAAGATAAAAAACAACACGAGTAAAATCTGACCTCCTCATGCCATCATTTAAAACTGTTCCTTCAAAAACTCTCTTACCATCGTAAATTTTTTGTTCTGGCTCAGATTCAAAAACAAGATTAGGTGAATTTGGAGCAATCTCCTTAATTGATATTATATCTGATTTTTCAATTCTAATTTGACCAATTTGAGTTTTTAAAATAACTCTATCTATATCTTCTTGCAATATAGATCCTTGTACAAGAGTACCATTGCTTAGCTCAATTTCATGATTGATTAATGGTGTTTTAATCATTTTTAATAAATCGGGGTCTAATGCAACTCGATTAATTTTAGATTCATACTCGATTACTCTTGATTTTAAATTATTAATTTGTTCCTGAATATCTTCTACTGTTTCATCAATTGGATAAAAAGGCTCGGACTCACGTATGTTGGTTGTCTTATTTTCTTCAATATTAATATCATCGAAATCTAAAACTTCATCAGCTTTGACGGCTTCAGACTCTTCTTTAATGTTTTGCTTACTATCTTGTTTGCTAAACGGGTTCAATCTATTTAAAGATGAACAGCCACTCAAACAGATTAAAAACAAGCCAACAATAAATATATGAAATTTTCTCTTCATTAGTTCCCTACATGATTCTGCATTGCCTGAAAAGCAGCTCTTCTTAAGTTTTCATCAACATCTATATCTGAATCCGTTTTTTCAATCAACTGTATTATTTCATTATAATATTTATAATTTCCTGGCTTTTGTAACATCGATAACATCTCATTGACAATTGATTCATCTGAAAATTCTGATAATGCGTTAATTGCTTTAATCCTAATATGATGAGGGTTTTCCTGATTTTTAGCAATGTCTAAAAGTGCATCACTAATCTCGGGCGATTGATAATATTCCATTCCAGAAATTAAGGAGTTTAGCAATCTGTAATATTCCGATTTACCTAATTGATATGACTCTACTAAAGACATCATCATTCTAGGATCTTCAAAATCTTCAAAAATCATATCTGTGAATCTGCTTAATTCATCATTTGAGCTTGGATCATCTAAAATTTCAACAAAATAGTCTACTAAATCAGTAGAGTTTTTCTTAGCTAAAACTTCAATAGCTTGACTTCTAACATTAATACTCAAATCTTTATTAGTAACGATTTCCATTAATATTGGAATTACTTTGTCATCTCCAATTGTACCTAGGGTTAGCGCTAAAAGCTCATTCATTCTTTGATGATTAATCTTACTTACTTCATATAGCTCAACCAATGTCAACACTTCATCTTCACTTCCCATCGTATTAATTGTATTAACGATATTTTCTCTAACATCCATTATTTTTGATTCAGTCATCTTAAGACAATCAATAAGGGATTGAGTAGCACTTGAATCATTATACTTTAAAAGCATAACAATCGATTGATTAATCATATCCAGTTCAAACAAATCTCCATTTGCTACTGAACTTTTTATTGATTCAACTACAAATGGTAACTCACTATCTTCTAATGATCTCAAAGCCGCTAACCTTACATTGTAGGGTTGCTCAACATCTTTATATATCAATAGCAACTTTTCAGCTGACTTAGATTTACCTTTATCTAATTTTGCCTTTTCTTTTTCTATATCTTCTATAGAATAAAAATCAGGACTCGCACAATTATAAACGAAAAGCAAAGTTGACAGATAACATATTTTAAATAGAACTTTTTTCATATTCATAAATTAATACTACAATTTTGTTTAAAAAAACCCAGTATAGCGTTAAAACTAAATAAATTTACAATTCATTCCAAGAAAATTGACTCCAATTTTGCCCATCAAATTTGGTGACATTAAAATGCTTAAGCCAATCTCCTAAAAATATTAATTTTTTTGACGAATTTCCTTCAACTATTTCTTTTTGATGGTAATGTCCCATAAGGATCACATCAAATTGTTCTTTCCATTTTTTAATAGCAAATTCCTTCATCTCTTTCTTTATTTCAATACTCCTATCATCAAAATGATGATAATCTTTGCTTGTATTGGAAATCTTTCCACCAATTTTATATCCTATTTTGTTTGATAACAGTTTAAAAAAAGTTATAAAAATTTTGCTTCGAATAATTTTTTTCATAAACCTATAACTATAATCATCTTTTAGCAAACCATCTCCATGAGTAACTAAAATCTTACAATTAAAATCATCAATAATTAAATCTCGTTTATGAAAAAATTTCGCAAATCGTGACTCAAAACATCCAAAATCCCAATAATCATGATTGCCTGCAATATAATGAATTTCTATTCCTTCCTTTTTTAGCCCTTCTAATTTTTTAAAAACATCCTTATAGCAATCTGGCACAGCTTGATTAAAATCAAACCAAAAATCAAAAAAATCACCTCCTATTATAAGAGTCCCTTTTGATGCTTTTATTTTATCAAGAACAGAAAATAATTTTTCCCGCCTTTTTAATTCATTTGAATCTATTTTCATTCCGATATGAGAATCCGATATAAAAAAAAGAGGTAAGTTCATGCTCGAATTTAAAACAATTAATCAAAAATATTATGAATTTATATATATTTAGAGAGCAAATGACAATTAAATCTACATATATTTTCATTTTTTTTGTATTTCTGGGAGAATTTATTTTAGCTCAATTTGGGCAAAATATAGCCCAGTATAAAAAATTTGATTGGAAATACATACAAACAAAATATTTTGACATCTATTTCTATGAAGATGGTCAAAAAAACACTTATTTCCTTGATCAAGAGACTCAAGTGGCGCATGATAAAATATCTAATTACATGAATTGGACACTAAAAGATCGATATACCATAATAATACATAATTCACATAATGATTTTCAGCAAACTAATGTAGTAACCACGTATATGCAAGAAGGAATAGGTGGAGTGACGGAGCTTTATAAAAATCGTATAGTTATTCCATTTGATGGCTCTCTGAAAGATTTTAAACATGTAATACATCATGAAATGGTTCATTTATTTATAAATGACATGCTTTATGGTGGAACTTTAAAAAACATGATTTATAGCAATGTAAAACCAATTCCATTATGGATGAATGAAGGACTTGCAGAATATCTTGCATCTAAGTGGACCTCTAACTCAGAAATGTGGGCACGAGATCTAGCAATAAACGGTGGAGAACTGCCAAACTTTAATGAATTAAATGGTTATTTAGCATATAGGGGAGGACATTCTATATGGAATTTCATAACTAGTGAATGGGGAGAAGAAATTATTGCTGAAATACTTTGGGAAATAAAAAGGAAAGGAACCGTAGAAAAAGCAATCGAAGCATCTCTTGGGGTAGATATGGAAGACTTACTTAATATGTGGCACAAAAATCTTAAAGATTTATACTGGCCTGAAATTAAATCTAGAAATAATTTAAATGAAATAAGTAAAAAGCTTATAGACCACAAAAAACTCAATAATAGTTACAATATTTCTCCATCTATATCACCCACAGGAGAAAAATTTGCTTTATATTCTAATAAATCTGGGAATATGGGAATCTATCTTGTTTCAACGATAGACGGAAAATTTATAAAAAAAATTATTGATGGAGAAAGTAGTTCCAAGTTTGAAGAATTACATATTTTAAAGCCTGGAATATCGTGGTCTCCTAATGGAGAAAAAATTACTTTTTCTGCTAAATCAGGCGAGTCAGATGTACTATTTATATTAGATTTAATAACAGACAAATTAGAAGAGTTTCGGTTTGATCTTGAAGGTATTTTTCAACCTGCCTGGAATACTAACAGCTCTAATGATGAAATAGCTTTTATAGGAAATAATGGATACCAGTCAGACATATATCTATACAATTATAAAAATGACGATTTAATTAATTTAACAAATGATTGGTTTTCAGAGTCTGATATATCCTGGTCAACTAATGGGCAAACCATATATTTCATATCTAATAGAGAGAAATACAGCTTTACAAACAGCAATCTAAATCAAGAAAGTTTAATTAACACTATAGATTGTGACAGTCAAGATATATATACAATAAACAAAGATACTAGAATAATTAAAAGAATAACAGATTCTGAAAGCAATGAATCTTACCCTCAAGAATTAAGTGATGGAGAATCTATTATATATTTATCAGATGAATCTGGAATTAGTAATATCTATGTTAAACAAGATACATTAAAAATGGCTTTAACTAATATATCTACTGGAATAACACAATTTATTTTAAACAAAAAAAATAATCAAATTCTATTGTGCGGATTAGAAGAATCCGGATATAATATTTACAGCATCTCAAATCCTTTAAAAAACTTAGAAAAAAACATTCAAATTCCTAAAAGTGATTGGGTAAATAATGATTTATCATACACAAAGTTAGTACGAACAGCTGATAAAGAAACAAATAATGAAACCTTAGATAAACGCAATTATCAAAATTTTGTTTTTAATAATCTAGATTCATCTAAAGTAAAAATACCAACTGAAGATAAAGAACAGGATAGAGTTTATAACAACACAATTTATTCTTATGATAAACCAAGATTCACTCTTGATTTCATGCAATTATCTTTTTCATTAGACCTTACATATGATAATACACAGGGGATGGCACAAATATTGTTTAGTGATATTTTAGGAAACCATAGGGTATATATAAACACTGAAGCTGAAGTTGATTTTAAAAATTCAGACTACATGATTGAATATCATTTATTACCAAGAAGATTAGATTGGTTTTTCAAACTTTATCACTATGCTTATTTATATTTTGACTCATCAAACGGTATTAATAATGAACTATTTAATGTTCCAGATTTTAGATTAGAAGATTTTGGTATTGATGTCCAAGCTAGATATCCTATAAATCGTTTTTCTAGATATGAATTTTCAATTAATTTGCACCACACTCTTGAAACTCAATTTACAGTTAATAATTATTATGTCGATGAGACATATTCTAGCAGTCAAAATATTTTACAACCTTATGTTAAGTATGTTTGGGATAATACAAAATGGAGAGGATTTCATCCTATTAAAGGAACAAGATTATATCTTAAATATCGTTTTACACCTAAATCAAACAATTCTGATTATTTTAGATGTGCAACAATCGATTTAAGATCATATAAAGATCTAAATTTAGTGACAAGCTTTGCTAGCAGATTATTCATTGGAAAATTCTGGGGTAACAGTGACTATAATTTTAAACTAGGGGGTGTGCCTGCCATATTTAGCGAGCAAGATAATTCAAACAATAGTGTCCTTGGAACAAATCGTTATTTTTCAGAATATATCTATCCTTTAAGGGGAATACCTTTAGGGGCAAGAAACGGAAACAACGTTATGCTCATTAATTTAGAATATCGTCTTCCCTTTTTATTATACTACTTTCCAACAATTAAATGGCTAGGACAGCTGAATGGTGTTTTATTTACTGATATTGGTTTAACTTGGAATAAAGACTTTCCAAATTTTAATGATAAAAATTATTGGGGCGGAGATTTATCAATAGAAAGTAATAATTCTGATGGTTGGTCATGGACTTATGGATTTGGTCCTAGGTTTGTTTTTTTTAACATGCCGTGGCAGTTAGATTATACTTGGCAATATTATCCAATAAGTGGTAAATCTGAATATCGAGGGTGGTATATCTCAATAGGCTTTGACTTCTAATATAAGACTATAATGATTCTAACTGAAACTTTATACCAAGATGTGTCTTTCTGTATTCTTCACGTTTTTGAGGCTTTATAACTAAACGTTCAGCCTTCTTTATATTTTCAATAGCTTCATTAAAGTATATTTTTTTATTTGTCATATCATTAGACAATATTGCTAATTTAGATTGACATAAAGCAAGCTGTTGATATGCATGAGCTAATATCTCTATATCTTTTGATCGAAGTAAATTAATGTTTTGGGGATAACTTAAAATCACCTTATTAAATTGATTTGCTGCTTCATTGTAATTTTCATTTTTATAAAAATAAGACCCTCTATCCATAATTAAACTATTAGAAGATTCGCATGATGTAAGCACAAGAAATAAAAACAACATGAATGATATGTTTATATACCGAATCATTGTATCAAATTTTATTAAAATAGTTATAAATAATCAAAGTGATTTTATAACAGCTCTAATTTCTTCAGCAATATTATCAATTTGCCATGCCTCAATAGTTAAAGCTGGTGCAATTCGTATAGTAGAGTGATGAGTTTCTTTAGCATAAACTCCTCTATTTAACAAATCAACAGATACCTTATGTCCATCAAGTTGTGGACTATCAAACATTTCAAATGCTGTTAAAAGCCCCTTACCCCTAACCTCTTTTATTTTATCTGGAAAATCACTTTTTATATCTTCATAATGATTCATTAATTGTGAACCTCTTATACGAGCTTTTTCTGCCAAAGCATGATCTACAAGAACTTTAATTGCATATACACCTACAATAGATGCTAAAGGATAGCCTCCGAAAGTTGAACCTTCAGAGCCTGGGGTAAGTGTATCTATGACATCTTTTCTACCTGCAACAAATGAAACAGGCAATATTCCTCCTCCTGCAGCTTTACCGCAACCCATTAAGTCTGGCTTTACTCCAAATAATTGATGTGCAAAATTGAACCCTGTTCTACCAAACCCTGTTTGAACTTCATCCATTGCTAATAAAATATTATGTTTTTTGCATAATTCTTGTACCTTAGGCCAGTAATCATCATCAGGAATGATAACTCCTGCCTCTCCTTGAATTGGCTCAACAGAGTATGCAGCGATATATTCTCCTTTTTTATTAAACAACTCTTCTAATGCTTCGATATCATTATAAGGTACTAATTCTATGCCTGGTACAAATGGACCAAAATTACTCCTAGCCTCTAAATCATCTGACATTGATACAGCTGCTACTGAACGACCATGAAAATTCCCTTTTGCTCCAACAATAATACATTTGTTTTGGGGTATTTTTTTAACTTCATAGCCCCACCTACGACATAATTTAAATGTTAGCTCCCATGATTCTACGCCAGCAACTTTTGGAACAACTTTATCCATACCCGTAATTGCTGTAGATGCTAATAAAAAAGCTGCCATGTATTTATGCCTTATAGATCTAGGGATAGTGGGCAATTTTTCATCTTTTAAATGATAAACTATTGCATCAACAATTTCTTTATTTAATTGACCTTGGTTAACGGCTGAATAACAACACAATCCATCAATCAATTCTTCTTCAATATAAGCTTCTATTTTATTTTTAGATGGTTTTCTACATATTAGAGTAGAAGAATCTTTGACGTGAGAAACAACCACATTTTCAAGAGGCTTGTAATTTTGTCCCCCCTTTTCCTTTTCTATATTTTCATGTTCAGAAGGAGAAAGATCTCCAATTCTAACATCATTAATAGTTAAGTCATCACCATATCCTGTAATTTTTAATTTATCCATATGTTCCTCTTTTATATTAATTGTGTAATTAATGTTGCAATATCTAAGCTTTGTTTTTTATTTAACCTAGGATCACATGCTGTTTCATACCTCTCATGCATATTTGATTGCCTGATATTATACGATTCACTTACACATTCAGTAACATCTTCTGATGTAAGCTCAAAATGAACTCCTGATGAATAAATATCATTTAATTTTAAAATTTTAAAAAAGCATTTTAATTCATTAACAATATCATCAAATTCTCTGGTTTTAATTCCTTTTTTTGTTTTAAAAGTATTTCCATGCATAGGATCACACATCCACAAAACGTTTAAAGAATTGTTTTTAATTAAGTGAATTAACTCAAAAATACTATTCTCTACTATACCTATACCAAATCTTAATATTAAGATTATTTTGCCTATTTCATTTTTAGGGTTCAATTTTTGTATACTATATATTAAAGCTTTTAAATCAGTTTCTGGGCCAACTTTAATACCTATGGGGTTTTCAACGCCTGATAAAAACTCTATATGAGCAGAATCAGGATAGTTGGTTCTATATCCCAACCAAACCATATGAGAAGAGCTACTATACCATAAACCTTTATTGTCTTGCCTGGTTAAAGATGCCTCATAGTCTAACAACAAAGATTCATGAGCAGTAAAAAAATCCTTGGAAAAAAAATATTTATACATTTCTCTATTATGTATACTTTTTACAAAACTTAGTGAGCTCTTAATTCTTTCAATTTTTGTTATTTTAGTTGAATTAAAATCTGATACTATATCGTATATATCTTTTTCAGTTAATGAACGTAGTAAATTCAAAGTAGCAGCTGATTGATTATATGCTTTAATTAATCTATCTGGATTTGGGGTACGCGCTTTATTATCAAATTCTTTACTATTTACGGCATCTCCCATATAACAAGGTAAAATAACTTTATTTTTAATTTCACTCATTGAAGATCTTGGCTTTGCAAACTGACCGGCCATTCTGCCAATTTTAATAATTGGTTTTTGTAAATTATAGCTAAGTATTAAAGACATTTGAAAAATTATTTTTAATTTATTTTCAATCAATTCATGCTTAAAATCAGCAAAAGTTTCTGCACAATCTCCTCCCAATAAAATAAACGCTTTTTTACTTGCTACATTTTTAAGCTGTTTCTTTAGACTTATAATCTCATGAATTGGTACTAGAGGAGGAAAGGAATTAATTAATTCTATTACATTTTTTAATTTGTCTACAGGCCAATTTGGACACTGAGATATGTGATATTTTTTCCAAGAATCAATCATCCAAGAATGGTTTAATTTTAATAACTTTTTCATCTTATTGCATTTTATGGTATTTGAATTAAATAATCGGTTATAAATTTATACAAAAATATTCAAGAATTGAAAGGAACAAATTTCATTACAAATCATATTAAAATTAATTCTAAATGAAATGTGTTATAGCTATATTAATTGCCATCCTAATATCTTCTGATAGCCCAGAAGATTCAAAATTTTATTACATCGATACAATAGATACAATTAAAGAATTAGAATCACTCTCAGAAAAATACCTCGCTGTTGGCGACACACTAAGCGCGATAAATACCTTGATTGAAATTACAGAAATATCTCATTTTTCAGATGTTTATAGTCAAGAATATATATCTAATTATTTTTATAAAATTGGCCGCCTTTATATGTTAATCAATCAATATAATTTATCTGAAAAATATCTTTTAAAATCAATCAACAGCTATAGTGAAACAATGTTAAAAAATCAATTTTTAATGAAAGATCCGCTCAATGATTTAGGATTAATCTATTATGAAAAAAATGATACATTAAAGCTAGATGCTACTATAAATAAAATTGAAACTATTTCTACAATTCATAACAAAAATTTACCAGATTCATTAAAATATAATCTGATAACTTTTGAAACTTTTGAAGAAAATATAAAAGAAGAAAAAGAAAATTTAATATATAGAGAAATAAACGATGCAAAAACTGCATTTAATCAAGATTTGTTTGCTCAATCTGTAGAAAGCTTAACTAATAGTTTATTTTTTGAATCAAATAACATCAACCTAGACTATTACTATAATATTGAAATTTTAGATAGTTTAAACACTTCCTATCTAATGCCTGAATTTATCAATCAGGCGAAATACGATACTCTAGATATTAAATCTGATTTTTTTATATCTATATTAAATTTAAAACTAGACCAATATGATAATGCTCTAATATTTGCTAATCAATATAATGAAAATAACCCCCAAGATCATAAAGGTCTCGAATTATTAGGGGATATTCACTTCTCAAAAAACAATTGGAATGATGCAGCTTTTTATTATTTTAGAATATTGCTAAATAAAAAAGATGATATAAATCTCCGATTAAAAATCGCTAATTGTTATTTAGCTAGTGGACATACAAATAATGCCATTAATACATTTAAAACAATAATTTCACTAGATTCTTATATTGTAGAGCCTTATATAGAACTGGGTAAAATTTATTTGTCTTCATCTCAATACGAAAAAGCTCGATCAAAAATAACACAATATTTATTATTAAATCCAAATAATGCCGATGCATATTATTATTTAGGACTCGCATATATGGGTCTTGATAAATATAACTTTGCACTAGATGCTTTTGAAAAAACAATCTTAATTAATGATTTATATGCTGATGCATATTATTATCTTGGATCTATAAATGAGGAAATTCTTCAATATGATCAATCTTTATTATATTATAAAAAAGCAAAACAATACCAGACCTCTTTTAATGATTTAAATATTAAATATGGACGTTTATTGTATAACATGGAACTTTACAAAGATGCAATAAACCCACTTAAAGAACATTTTTCGATATATCCTGATTCTGAAGAAATTTTAGCCATGCTAGGTGATATTTTTTTCAAAGAAGAACGTTATAGAGAAGCAATTGACACATATAATAGACTAATTAATATTAATACTGATAATTTAATGTATGTTGAACGACTAGCAATCTCATTTAATAGCCTTGAATTGTATGATAGCGCTGTAAATATGTATCAAAGAATTCTATTAATTGAAAACGATAACATTGATGTTATGAAAAAACTTGGAGAGATTTACTATAAAGCTGAACAATACGAACAATCTATATATTATTACAACAGTGTAATTGATTGTGATGGGGGGAGTGAAAATATTTTTTATGCATTAGCGCTATCTTATGTTAAAAATAAAAGCTATTTTCAGGCTCTTATTTCTTTTAAAAATGCTGAAAAGCTTGATGAAAACAACGAACTTATAAAATATCAAATAGGAGTAACATATTTTGAGCTTGAATTGTACGAACAAGCTAATTATTATTTTTTAAACTATAACATTCACGACTCAGATTCAAACTTTATGGTAGGTCTTTCATATTTAAAATTATCTAGATATGAAAGTGCATTAAAATATTTTAATTTATATTTAAACTTTAAAGAATCTAACAATGAAACAGATTACTATATAGGGCTATGCTATTATTACATGAAAGAGTATAAGTCAGCAGCCAGGTATTTTAAAAAACTAATTAAAAATGAGCCTGATAATGCAGATGCTCTATTTAAGCTAGGACAATGCTATTTTAATTTAGGTAAAATACGGGAAACTAAAAAAACTCTAAATAACCTTTATTATATAAATCAAGACTTCTATGATTCATTAAATTTAATTATTAATGTGAAAATAAATTAATATTTAATAAATTTTACACTCAACAAAATAAAAATTACTAAAATGAAAATATTAATTCCTGCAAGTGAAGGTAAGGCTAAAATAGCAAACCCTATGAACCTTAAGTTCGAAGACACAAACTTCGACTACAAAAAAGAAGTAAAGCAAGTTGTTAATTTGCTAGAGTTAATTGATGAAGAAGATTTAAGATCAATTTATGGGACTTCTCAAGAAAAATCGGTTTTGTTTCACAGAGAAAATCAGGCTGTTTTTAAATCTAAATGTGCACCTGCGATAGATAGATATACTGGAGTTGTTTATGAAAATATAAACTGGAAAACTTTATCTAAAAAAGCACAAAATTACATGGAAAACAACATATTAATATTTAGTGGACTATTTGGCATGGTATCACCTTTAACTCCAATACCTAACTATAAACTAAAAATGAATGTCTTATCTTTACAACATCATTGGAGGCCTGTATTAACAGAAACATTAAATAAAGAAGATTTTATAATTGACTTACTTCCACAAGTTCATAGAAAAGCTTATACCCCAAACAAAAAAAATATATTTAAGGTTGATTTTTTAGTTATTTCAAAAGGTAAAAAAGTAGCTGCAGGACACTTTGGAAAATCAGTAAAAGGACAATTTATAAGATATTTAGCAGAAAATAGTATTACAAAAATTGAAGATTTTTCAGGATTTCAATACGATGGATTTAAATGGGACGGAACTCAATTTGTAAAAGAAAAAGATTAGCCTACAATATTTTTTTTGAATCAAAACATTCCACATATTCTCTATAAAAAAAATGATACACTTAAAAAAACTCTTTTTTTACACGGAGGCTGCATATCTCCAAAAGCCTATACGCCTTTTCTAAAAAATCTATCTAATACTTTAGAAGTTCACGCAATGTATCAAAGACCTTTTTGGGGCACTGAAATAAACCCTAATTCGATCAAAGGTTGGGATATTTTTAAAAATGATACAATTCAATTTTTAAATCAAAACATGTTAAAAGGTTCAATAGGTATTGGTCATTCTATGGGTGCTATTATGATTTTATTAATTGAGATTCAAAGTCCTGGTACTTTTAAAAAAATATTTTTACTAGATCCAGTAATAACGTCTCGATTCAGAAGTTTAATATATACAATATTATATAAACTAAATTTAATTGACAAATTTCACCCGATGATTAAAATTACTAATAAAAAAAAAATGTTTTATAATAATAAAAAAGAACTATATGAAAGCTATCGACAAAAAAAAATATTCTCAAAAGTTAATGATGAAAATTTAAATTATTACATAGACTCAATAATCAAGGAAACTCAGCAAGGTATAAACATCAGAATTCCTATAAAATGGGAAAACACCATATATCGAAATGGTTCCATGCATGATATTAAAATATGGAAAAAAATACACCATATATCTATCCCATCTTTTGTCTTATTACCTGAACATAACCAATACGGAAATTTTCATTATGGGGCAAAACTATCAGATAAAAATAGTTTGTTTAACAATTTATACATTAAAAACTCAACACATTTATTTCCTATTGAAAACCCTAATAAAACAGCTAGTTTGATTTTAAAAAATATTTAATTACACCTGTTATGCTTTGAATGAAGGTATAAAAATTTTTAAGTTACACTAATGCAAACAATAACAAAAAAAATAACCATTTTAAGCTCCATTAAGCGGAGCTTTTTTTTATAAAAAGGATATAAAGATTAAACCTGCTGCTATATTATTAGAAGATGGAACATATTTGAAAGGAATAGCTTTAGGTCACATTGGAACAGTTGGTGGCGAGCTATGCTTTAATACAGGTATGACTGGTTACCAAGAAATTCTTACAGACCCATCCTATAAAGGACAAATCATTAATATGACATATCCTCATATTGGTAATTATGGAATCAACAAAGAAAATATTGAAAGTAATAACATTTACTGTTCTGGATTTATAGCTAAAGATGCTTGTGAATTTCCATCAAATTATAAATCAGAAATATCAATTAATGAATACTTAAAAAAAAATAAAATAGTTGCTATACAAAACATAGATACAAGAATGATCACAAAAATAATAAGATGTAAAGGAGCAATGAATGCTATAATTAGTTCTAACTATATCGATAAAAAAGAATTATTTAATTGTTTAATTAAAACTCCTAAAATGAAAGGCTTAGACTTAGCTAGCTTGGTTTCCTGTAAAAAAGCATATTTTTTTGATAGCCCTAAAATTGAAAAGTATAAAATTGCTGCACTAGATTTTGGAATTAAAACTAATATCTTGAGAATATTATCTGATTATAATTGTAAAGTTAAAGTATTCCCAGCGAATACATCTAAAAAAGAAATTCTTGAATATAACCCAGACGGAATATTTCTTTCTAATGGGCCAGGCGATCCTTCTGCATGTTATAAAGCTATTAAAACTGTTAAAAGCCTCCTTGGAATTAAGCCTATTTTTGGAATTTGCCTAGGCCATCAAATTCTTGCATTAGCCCTTGGTGCAAAAACTTTTAAAATGAAATTTGGTCATCGTGGGTGCAATCATCCTGTAAAAAACTTAAAAAAACAAACCATAGAAATTACAAGCCAAAATCATGGATTTTCTATCAGTGAAAAAAACTTGCCCAAGGATGTAGAAATTACACATATTAATTTAAATGATAATACAATAGAGGGTATTATATCAAAAAAACATTCCGCTTTTTCAGTACAACATCACCCTGAATCAAGCCCTGGACCTCATGATGCTAACTATTTATTTAAAGACTTTATTAAACTGATTAAAAAAAATGCCTAAAAGAACAGATATAGATTCAATTTTAATTATTGGAGCAGGTCCAATAATTATCGGGCAGGCATGTGAGTTTGATTACTCCGGCACACAAGCATGTAAAGCATTAAAACAAGAAGGATATAGAGTTATTTTAGTTAATTCTAACCCTGCAACAATTATGACAGATAAAAATTTAGCAGATTCAACCTATCTTGAACCTATTACTTTTAATTCACTCAAAGAAATTATTAAAAAAGAGAGACCAAATGCAATATTGCCAACAGTAGGTGGACAAACAGGATTAGACGCTGCTATTAAATTATATAAAAAAGGAACACTATCTAAATATAAGGTAGAACTAATAGGAGCTAATGTTGAAGCTATTGAAAGTGCTGAAAACAGAGAATTATTTAAAGAAAAAATGAATGCAGCAAATATCCCAACCGCAAAAGGTAGTTTTGTAAATAGCTACAAAGAAGCTTTAAAAAAAATTGAAAGAATCGGATTCCCTGTTATTATTAGACCTTCATTCACAATGGGGGGCACTGGAGGATCTATTGCATACAATGCTGAAGATTTTAAAGAATTAGTTCATAAAGGATTAACAGCTAGCCCTATAAATGAAATTCTCATTGAACAATCCTTAATTGGATGGAAAGAATTTGAAATGGAAGTAATCAGAGATAGTGCAAATAATGCAATAATTGTTTGTTCAATTGAAAACATCGATCCAATGGGTGTACATACTGGCGATTCAATAACAGTTGCCCCTATTCAAACTTTATCTGATAAAGAGTATCAAAAAATGAGAAACTACTCAATTAGATGCTTAAAACAAATTGGAGTTGATACAGGAGGCTCCAATGTTCAATTTGCAGTGAATCCAAAAACTGGAAAAATGATAATAATTGAAATGAACCCTAGAGTGAGCAGATCATCAGCATTAGCATCAAAAGCAACTGGCTTTCCTATTGCAAAAATTGCTGCTAAATTAGCAATTGGTTATCGATTAGATGAAATTAAAAATGAAATAACAGGTGAAACTTTTGTAGCATTTGAACCATCAATTGATTATATAGTTACAAAAATACCTAGATTTGATTTTGAAAAATTTCCAGCAGCTGATGGAATATTAGGTGTTCAGATGCAATCTGTAGGTGAAGTTATGTCTATAGGAAGAACATTTAGAGAATCTTTACAAAAAGCTTTTAGGTCTCTAGAGGTTGGCTTAAATGGTTTACACCCTAAAAAACCAGAACATAGAAGCTTAGATATATCTAAAATACGTTTTGCAACTTCTTTTAGGTTGTTGAAAATAAAACAAGCGTTTGATATGGGGGCAGAAGTTGATGAAGTACACGAACAAACAAAAATTGATCCTTGGTTTTTAAATCATATAAAAATTATTTCTAAATTATATAAACAATTCAACATAAATAATATAGATAGAATAAAATATCTTAAAAATAATGGTTTTTCAGATAATCAAATCGGGGGGTTAACAAATACAAATACTACTAAGGTACGTTCTATTAGAAAGAAAAATAATATTATACCAACCTACAAAACTGTAGACACATGTGCGGCTGAATTTGAGGCTAAAACACCTTACTGCTATTCTTCATATGAAGCTGAAAATGAAATTGTTCCTTTAGACGGGAAAAAAATAATTATTTTGGGTGGAGGACCTAATAGAATTGGACAAGGAATAGAATTTGATTACTGTTGTGTTCAGGCCTCACTTGGGTTAAAAGAAATTGGCTATAAAACTATTATGATAAATTGTAACCCTGAAACTGTTTCCACTGATTTTGATATTTCTGATAGGCTATACTTTGAACCTCTAACATTTGAAGATGTTATGAATATTATAGATCTTGAAAAGCCTGATGGTGTTTTAGTTCAATTTGGAGGACAAACTCCACTTAATATAGCCCAGAAATTAAAAAAAGAAGGTGTGACAATACTAGGAACAGACCCTGATAAAATTGATATCGCTGAAGATAGAAAAAAATTTGGTAAAATACTAAAAGAACTTAATATAGCTGCTCCAGATTTTGGGTCTGCTAATTCCATTAAAAGTGCTTTGAAAATTGCAAATAATATAGGATATCCTGTTTTAGTTAGACCTTCTTATGTTTTAGGTGGAAGAGGTATGAAAATTGTATATAATGACTCTGCATTAATTGATTTTATAAAAAAAGCATCTGATATATCTGGCAAACATCCTATTCTTATAGATAGATTTCTAGAAAATGCTTTTGAATTTGATGTTGATGCGCTATCAGATGGGAATGATGTTGTAATAGGTGGTATTATGCAACACATTGAAGAAGCGGGGGTTCATTCGGGAGATTCTTCCTGTGTTATACCTGCTTATTCTCTTACAAGTGACTTACGTAAAAAAATAAAGCTATACACTAAAAATCTTGCACTTAAATTAAATATAAAAGGACTTATTAATATTCAATTTGCAATAAAAAATAATACAGTATATACGCTTGAAGTTAATCCTCGGTCAAGCAGAACTATTCCTTTTATTAGCAAAGTGACAGATGTGCCTCTTGCAAAATATGCTGCTCAAATATCTGTAGGTAAAAAAATAGACCTTTTAAGAATAAAAAAAGTATCAAGAAATCTCGTTGCAGTAAAAAAACCTGTTTTTCCATTTAACAAGTTTCCTCAACAAAATATATTTCTATCTCCTGAAATGAAATCTACTGGAGAGGCTATTGGTTTTGATAACAAACTTGGCTCTGCTTTTGCTAAAGCTGAATTTAGTGCTGGTTCTAATCTTCCAACTAAAGGAACAGTTTTTATATCAGTTAATGATAGTGATAAAATGAAAGCTATTTCTATTGCTAGAGATTTTGAAGATTTAGGCTTTGAAATTGTTGCAACAAAAGGCACCTCTACAATACTCAACAACAATGGGGTTTTTTCAAAGAATATATTTAAAGTAGGAGAAGATAGGCCAAATATTGTTGATGAATTAAAAAATAATGCAATTTGCCTTATTGTTAATACACCATTTGGTGGTTCTGCTAGAGAAGATGAATATGAAATAGGGCGCGCTGCTATTAGATATAAAGTTCCAGTTTTTACTACAATTTCAGGTGCAAAAGTTGCTGTTAGAGCAATTCAAACAATTAAGCTTAACAAATTTAAATATAGGAGTTTACAAGAAATATTTAACTAAATTTTATCTATAAATATGTATGAACTATACAAAAAAATAAAGCCCTATAATACTTTTAATTTGAAGGTATCCAATATACATGAAATATTTGTAGAAGAATCTGGTAATCCTAATGGTAAGCCAGTTATATTCTTACATGGAGGGCCTGGTGGTGGTATAGAGCCAATTTACAGACAATATTTTAATCCCAAAAAATGGAGAATTATTATTTTTGATCAAAGAGGATGCGGTAACAGTACTCCTCATGCAGAACTATTAGAAAACACTACATGGGATCTTGTTAATGATATTGAAAAAATACGAAAATTTCTAAAAATCAAAGCTTGGACTGTGTTTGGTGGTAGCTGGGGGTCAACACTATCATTAGCATATTCAATTATGCATCCAAACAAATGTACTGAAATTATTCTACGTGGTATTTTTTTACTACGAAAAAAAGAAATTGATTGGTTTTACCAAGAAGGTTGTAGTTTAATTTATCCTGATGCTTGGGAAAAATATATTGAACCAATCCCTAAAATAGAAAGAATCAATATGGTTAAAGCTTACTATAAAAGGCTCACCTCAAACAATAAATTAAAAAGAATTACAGCTGCTAAAGCCTGGTCTATATGGGAGGCATCAACAAGCAAATTAATTCAAACTACTAAAGCGCTACATTCATTCAATGACGATAATGTTGCTGAAGCCTTTGCAAGGATAGAATGCCACTATTTTATAAACAAAGGTTTCTTCAAATCAGAAGATTGGATTTTTAAAAATCTTTACAAAATAAAAGATAAAAAAATTGAAATTGTTCAAGGAAGGTATGATGTTGTTTGTCCTATGATTTCTGCTTGGGAACTGCATAAAAAACTACCAGATGCGGGCTTTCATATTATACAAGACTCAGGACATTCTATGCTAGAAGATGGAATTCGAAAAAAATTAATTGAAATAACAGATACAATTTAAATAAAATTTATCTATACTCAATATCATAAGCGATTTTAATTGCATCACTAATAAAGACTGCTTCAGCATAAATTACTTCAGGCTTTATAAAAACACCGTTCACATTAATTGATTCACTCTTAAATTCTGGTACTGAGAACGTATAACTATCTTTGGGTACCAATTTATAAAAATCAATATCTCCAATTAAGTTACCAAAATTTATTTTTGCTCTTTCCACATTTAAAATTATAATATTATCGTCCAAATTATACTTTAGAGTAACATCAAATTTAACGGTTTTTTTAAATTTGATTATTTTATTTTTACCTTCAACCTGAAAATCAATACTAATATTACCACTATCCTGATTGAACAGAAAAATTGGACTTGATACCTTAATATTGAAATTATTAATTTTTTTTTCAAAAACACCCGTTTTTGAAAATAAATCATTAAACATAGTTTGATTAATTAAAAGTGTTATATCTTTATTAACAGGTGAATTTAGTCTACCTTGACTAATTAATAATCCAAAGAAGAAAAAAAAATAAAAATAGCGAATATAAGAATGCTTCTTAAAAAATTTATTTATCACATTTGCTATAGCCACATTGCACACAAACATCGCATCCATTTTCAACTTTCAATGTTCTTGAATTACAAGATGGACATATTTTGAAATTTAAATTGGCAGAAAAATCTTGAGAATCGTCTATTAAGCCATCATTACTTACAACTCTTTGTTTTGGTTTATCTAGTATTCCCACATCATAAAAGAAACCTTGTATTACTTCTGCTATTTCTCCATATAAAGAGTGATAATAATTACCTTCTTTATATCTACCTCCTTCAGCATCTAAAATCCCTTGTAACTCTTCAAGAATAAACATAACATCAGACCCTCTTCTAAAAACAGCAGATATCAAACGAGTTAATATTACATATTCGTGGGATCTTGATAAATCTTTAGAATTAATAAATATCTCAACAGGGCGTATAACTCCATTATCAGACATATAGCTTAAAGTCACAAAAACTGAATTTTTAACAAAAGCACTTTTTAATTTATAAACCTTAGCATCTACTACCTTTGGCCTATTAATTACTTCTAATTTCTGAAATTTAACTCCTGAATCTTTTTGATTTTTATCAACAGTCTTATTTCTTTCAATCTTAAAATTAGATTTATTTAATTCAATCATACTTTAATTCCTTACTAGATACTAAATTTTGTTTATCTACCTTTTTATCGTTTGCAAGATTTAAATGATGATAAACTGTGGTTAATTTACCATTTGGCAATTTAATAATATCATCACTTTTAACTTCTTGTCCCTTTTCATCGCCTTCACCATATAAAGTATATTTGTTTTCTTGGAAACGCTGAAAATCTGTCATTTCTCCAACGGTACTTAATATAGGAAATCTACTCCCTTCTCTATAAATAGTAACACCTTTTAATTTTTCTTGCCAGGCATCAAAATAAATGTCTGATATAACTTCGGGCTCTACATCTTCAGGTAAATTAATAGTTGAAGATATGCTGTGGTCAATATATTTCTGAATTGCACCCTGAAGCACAACTCTATTATTAGAGTCTATCTTATGAGATGTTCTTGTTAAAAATTCTGGAAGGTATCTTTCAATTTGTTCAACAGTTTCACATTTATCAATTTCTTTATTCAAACCATTCTTATCTATATATGCCTGAATCGTTGAATGAAAAACTTTAAATGTTTTATTTTTAAAAGATTCGGATCTTCTATTATAAAATGTAGCAAAAATAGGCTCTACCCCTCCTGAAACACCAATATAATTTTTATCATTAGATTTATATGAAAGTACAATATTAGAAATAGTCCCGGTTGGAGCAATAGACATTATAGCAATATTACGTAGACCATTTTTTTTGATTGCTTCTTGAGTATTAATATTTAGTGATTCTACTACAAATGGACATTTCATGTATTTTTTTTCATTAAAAACAGGAGAGGCTCCCTTTTCACTTGCTAACGAAGCGGAAGCCTGGTAGCTAGCATTTGTTATAAAATCCATAACTTTTAACATAATTTGTACAGCTTCATCACTATCATACCCAACACCTAGTTGATTTAGCATGTCTGCAACTCCCATTACACCTAGACCAAGGCGACGAGTTTCTGAAGCAGCTTTCTTTTGCTTCTCCAAAGCATTAAGTGTTTCATTCCAACTTACAACATTATCAAGAAATCGAGTTAAAATAGATGTTGATTCTGCAAGCTTATCCCAATTTATTGTAGCATTTTCATCATATCCATTATCAACAAACCTAGATAAATTAAGTGACCCTAAATTACAAGCACCGCCATCTTCTAAAGGCACTTCTCCACATGGATTCGTACATATAATTGGCTTGTCAACATAATTCGATGGAGAATACTTAGACATAGTTGACCAAAAAATTAATCCCGGTTCAGCTGTTTTATAATTACCTTCAATAAACTGATCCCATATTTCTCTAGCTTTAATTAACTCCCTTACTTCATTAGTGTTTTCACTATCAAAATAAAGCAAAAAATCGCCTGACTGCCTAACAGCTAAATGATTTTCATCTTTGTCTCTAATAATATAATCACCAAAAACATCTCTATTTTTGGGATTTTTAAAATCTTTTTTTGTAATTTTAGTATTGTAATTTGAAGAAACCCAAGACTGCATTTTTGAAAAAGATGAAAAAGTTTTCAGAGCTTCATATTCAGCTATATCTTTAGATGGAATACCTATTGAATAATGGGTATTTTCACTCTGTTTTGCTTCTTTAACTAACTTATTATTCAATTTTTTATAAACTATATACTCACCTTTCCCATATTTTCTTTCTTCATCAACAGCGTGCATAAATTCATCTGTCACTTTTATAGAAATATTAGCAAATCTGACCTGTGTGTTTTCCATGACTTGCTTTTTAATAACACTTAACTCATTTTGATTAAATAATCCTGACCAACTACATTGTTCAACAATTTGTTTTGTAACCCAATTAGGAATTTTCTTGACTTTTATAAAATGTTTCACATCTGGATGCTTAACATCAATAGTTAACATTAAAGCACCTCTTCTTCCACTTTGGCCAATTAAACCTGTAGTTAGAGAATATAACTCCATAAACGAAACAGCACCTGTAGAGCTGTCTGCAGCATTATGAACAACTGAATCTTTAGGTCTTAAACTCGATATATCGACACCTATGCCTCCGCCATAAGAATATGTCCTAGCACATTCAAAAGCAGCTTTATATATAGAATCAATATCATCTTCTTGTATTTGTGTAACAAAGCAGTTAGCAAGCGTTTTTATCCTATAAATATCACCAGCTCCAGCTAAAACACGCCCCCCTGGAACAAAATGGCCATGGTATAATTCTTTATAAAATTTTTCAGCCCACTGTCTTTGCTTAGACTTTCCAGACTCTACGGATGATAAAAAGGAAGCTAACCGTTTGAAAACATCTTCTGGGCATTTTTCTATTAATTCATTTTCCAAATCTTTTAAATAATATTTTTCTTTATAAATATTACAAGCTAGTTCATTATCGCCCAAATAATCATCATGAGTAGGTATGCTCTTGTTTTTTTGTTGGTCAGAAAGAAAATTATATATACTCTGATACGTATTAATCTTTTGCCTCCCAAGAATTCTAGCTGTCTTTCCCTGGTAGTCAAACATACTTAAAAAATCTGACATTGTTTTTCCCCTTTATAAAAATATAAAACAACTTTGCTAATATATGTACCTCAAACTAATCTGGATAGAACACGCCTACCAAAAAAGAAAGATAAATTCCAAAAACAACTCTGGAAATTTTTTTTTTTAAGAAGAATTCCTCGTCGAAAAGAAAATCTTAAAAGACACAAGATATGCTAAACTTGCACTAAAAATATACTTTATGTTGTGTTATTTTGTCAACTGGTTTTTTCAACACCTCTCATGAAATTTTTTAATTTAACCGATAAAAATGTAACTATTAATCCTAAAAAACATTAAATTTAAATCAGTTTTAATGAATGGTTCACTAAAGGATGGAAACAATGTCAAAAGCAAGACTAATTATTGGAAAAAAAGAAGTTGATTTAGATATAATCGAGGGTACACAGCAAGAAAAAGCAATTAATATTGAAAAACTAAGATCTGAAACTGGATATATTACTATGGACCCTGGATATGCAAACACAGGCTCTTGTATTAGTAAAATAACCTTTATAGATGGAGAAAAAGGAATTCTTAATTATAGAGGTTACCCTATCGATTGGCTTTGCAAAAACTCAAATTTTGTTGACGTTTCTCACCTTTTGATTTATGGCGACTCCAAATCAAAAGAAGAAAAAGAAAAGTTCCGTTTATCTATAAGAAAACATGCCACAATTCCAGAAGATATGAAAAGATTTTTTGATGGGTTCCCATCAAGCGCTCATCCTATGGCTATTTTATCGTCTATGGTTACAGCTCTTTCTGTATTTCATCCAAATAGCGATAGTCATGAGCTAGAAAAAATTGATGAAAACATTGTTAAATTACTAGCAAAAGTTAAAACCATTGCAGCATACTCATACAGGAAATCACATGGCCTCTCTTTTATATATCCTGATGCAAACTTTTCATATGTTGAGAATTTCTTACACATGATGTTTTCAGATTCAGAATTAGACTCTCACAATAATAGCGTTATGGCAGATGCTCTTAATTTACTATTAATATTGCATGCTGACCATGAACAAAATTGCTCAACATCAACAGTAAGAATGGCTGGAAGCAGCTACGCTGATTTATTTGCAACAATATCAGCAGGAATATCTGCATTATGGGGCCCAAGACATGGTGGAGCTAACCAAGCAGTAATAGAAATGCTAGAAAAAATACATAAAGATGGAGACGATTATAAAAAATATGTCAGTATGGCCAAAGATAAAAATAGTGATTTTAGATTAATGGGATTCGGACATAGAGTATATAAAAACTATGACCCGCGTGCACGTATATTAAAAGAGGCTACTTCTTCAGTTTTAAATCAATTAAAAATACAAGATCCTCTATTAGAAATTGCCAAAGAACTTGAACGTGTTGCTTTAAACGATGAATACTTTATAGTTAGAAAATTATACCCTAATGTTGATTTTTATTCTGGAATAATATACAGAGCAATGGGAATACCTACCAATATGTTTACAGTAATGTTCGCACTTGGCAGATTGCCCGGCTGGCTAGCTCACTGGAGAGAAATGATTGTCGATTCAAAAACTAAAATTAATCGTCCAAGGCAAATCTACTCTGGGCCTGCTGATAAAGCATAAATAAATGAAACAATATATTGATTTAGTTAACACAGTTTTAGAAAAAGGTCAATTAAAAACAAATAGAACGGGAACAAATACATTAATGTATTTTGGATTCCACTATAAAGTTAATTTATCAAAAGGCTTTCCATTGATTACCACAAAAAAAGTCTTTTTTAATTCAATCATACATGAGCTTTTATGGTATTTAAAAGGAGAAACGCATATCCGCAATCTTCGCAAACATACAAAAATATGGGATGCTTGGACATCTAAAGAAAAAAACTGGGAAATAGGAAAAATGTATGGCTATCAATGGGTTAATTGGGAAAAAATAAAACAAAAAAAAGATGGCTCAATAAAAAAAACACATATAAATCAAATTAAGGAAGTTATTAATCTGATTAAAAATAGTCCGGATTCAAGAAGAATGGTTGTCACTGCATGGAATCCATCGGTTTTAGATGAAATTGCCCTTCCAAGCTGCCATGCTTTTTTTATTTTTAATGTTTGTAATGGAAAATTAAACTGTCATCTTACGCAAAGAAGTGGAGATATAGCTCTTGGCATTCCTTTTAATCTTGCGTGTTATGCAACTCTTACTCAAATGATAGCTCAAGAAACCAATCTTAAGCTTGGTGAATTTTCTCACTATATTAATGATGCTCATATATACCAAAATCATATTGATGGATTAAAAAAACAAGTTAAAAGAAATCCCTACGAATTACCAACCCTTAAAATTAAAAACAAACCTTTTTGGGATTTAAAGTTTGAAGACTTTGAACTAATAAATTATAAACACCATCCAGTTATAAAGTTTCCTGTTGCTGTTTAATATGAATGTTGAACTCATATGGGCACAAGATGAAAATGGAGGAATAGGCAAAGAGGGCAAGCTACCTTGGCATATATCAGAAGATTTACAAAATTTCAAAAAAATAACTCTTAATTCTGTAATTATTATGGGGCGTAAAACGTGGGATTCACTTCCTTTTAAACCGCTTCCAAAACGACGCAACATCATTTTATCAAGCAAAAAAAACAATAACGTAGAAACATATACTAATATTGAGAATTGTCTAAATGCTTTAAAAGCTGATAAAATTGATACACTTTTTGTGATTGGAGGACGTAGTCTTTATAATAATTTTTATTCAAAAGCCTCTTACCTTCACATAACAATTATACATCTTAAAGAAGATGGGATTGACACCTTTTTATCGATATCTATGAAACAAATAAAAAAAGACTTCACAAAAATAAAGACTCAGAAATTATCTGATGATGCAATCTATACAAAATGGGCGAGGAAATAATGAAAATAAAAAAGCGCTTTATTAAAAGCGCTTTTTTATTAGGAGGTTTCTTTTTATTCAAGGAGGTATCTTCTATAAATAAAAAAAACCCCTTTCCGAACTAACGAAAAGGGGAATTTTTAACAACACAGAATCCTAATCGTTAGGCTACAAACCTCCTCCACAACAACAATTAATAGAATTGTTGTCAAAAACTAACGTGATAAGATTTATGTGTTCTATTTGCATACACAAACAAATTACAAAAAATATTCTACAATTAATATAATAGATTTCATACTATTTCAAATATGTGATTTTAATCACATACTAGTTAAATCTATTAATTCTTCCTCACTAATTATTCTAATATTTAGCTCTTTAGATTTATCTATTTTATTTTTACCAGGAGCTGTACCGCAAACCAAGTAATCTGTTTTTGAGCTAATGGTTGATACAACTCTAGCACCCATAGACTCTATCTTTAACTTCACCTCTACTCTACTCATGCTTTCTAATTTTCCTGTTATAACAAAACTAACACCTTCTAATTGATTAGAAAAATCATCTTGATTTTTCAATTTCAAACCAATATCAATACATCTATTAATGATATTCTGATTATCTTTTAAACTAAAAAAATCAACAATTGATGTAGCCATAACATCTCCAATTTCATTAATAGAATTTAAATCTTCAATATTAATCTGAAATAATTGATCTATTGATTTAAATTTTTTAGCTAATATTTTTGAACCATTTTCTCCAATATTTCTAATGCCAAGTCCATTAATAAAACGCCACAAGTGAGTATTCTTTGATTTTTCAATTGCATTTAAAATATTATTAACTGATTTTTCTGCCATTCTATCTATATTTATTAATTCTGAAAACTTTAAAGAAAAAATATCTGATATATTGTTAACTAATTTATTATCAACAAGCTGATCAATTAGTTTGCTACCAAAACCATCAACATCCATACAATTCTTTGATACAAAATGTTTAATCCTTCCTTTCTGTTGATCAAAACAATTTATATTCTCACACCTTAATACTGCCTCATAATCTTTTCTTTTAAGAACTGATTCACACGATGGACATACTTTTGGTAATTTATATGCACTTGAATTGATTTTTCTTTTTGAAGAAATTATCTTAACTACTTCAGGAATAACATCTCCTGCTCTTTGAACAATTACAGTATCTCCAACCCTTACATCTTTACGATCAATCTCAGCCTGATTGTGAAGTGTTGCATTTGATATGGTAACGCCTCCTATACTAACTGGCTCTAAATTTGCCACAGGCGTAATAGCTCCGGTTCGTCCTACACTTGGGATAATGTCTAAAATAATTGTCGTTCCTTGCTCTGCTTTTAATTTTCCTGCAATAGCCCATCTGGGTGCACGACTTCTACTACCAAGCAATTTTTGTAGTCTAAATGAATTGACTTTAAAAACAACTCCATCAATATCATAATCTAAAGATGCTCTTATTTTTTCTATCGTATCATAATACTCTAATAAAAAATCAATTCCTGTTCCTCTTTTAACTAAAGGATTGGTAGGCAAACCCCAACTAGGCAAAGCATTAATTAATTTATATTGTGAATCAATACCGCTATTTTTAATAAGTCCTGCTCCATAAAAATTAACCACTAGTGGTCTAGATGCAGTTATCTTAGGATCTAGCTGTCTTAAACTTCCAGAAGCACAGTTCCTTGTATTGGCAAAAATATTTTCATTTTTTTCTAATCTTCTTCTATTGAGCTTTTTAAAATCAGAATGCCTTATAAAAACCTCTCCTCTTATTTCAAGAAAATTAGGAATTTTATACTCTCCATATAGACTCAACGGAATTGATTTTATTGTTTTTATATTTGAAGAAATATCTTCTCCAAAACGACCATCTCCTCTTGTTGATCCATATAAAAATTTTCCATTTTCATAAACAACTCCAATAGCAACACCATCTAATTTTGGCTCTGCTACATAATCAATGCTCTCATGTGTATTTAATAATTTTTTTATTTGAGTATTAAAACGAATGATTTCTTGTTTAGACATCGCATTAGAAAGTGACAACATAGGCGTTCTATGTTCAATAGTATTAAATGATGATGATGGCTCTATTCCTACTCTTTGATTTGGAGAATTAGATTGAATAAATTCTGGATATTTAATCTCTAATTCTTGAAGTTCTCTTAATAGTAAATCATATTCATAATCTGCTATAATAGGATTATTTTTAATATAATAATTAAAATTATGCTTCTCTATTTCATTAATTAAAAATGATATTCTATCTTTAGGTTTCATTGAAGAATTATTTAATAAAGCATACTAGAATATCGTTCTCCACGATCACATAAAATTGTAAAAACTATTCCAGAAGGATTGTTTTTTTCAACCCATCTTTCAGCTGCCAATATATTTGCACCAGCAGATATCCCAACTAATAATCCGTCATCTAAAGCTAGCCTTTTACACCTTTCTTTTGCATCTTTGGTAGAAATTTGAATTATTTCATCTACTTTACTTAAGTCAACTAAAAACTTTGATCCATCTCCAATTCCTTGAATCCCATGAAGACCTTTCTTGCCTCCACTCATAACAGGAGATTCAGCCGGTTCAACTGCAATCATTTTGACCCTATTATCAAATTCAGAGAATCCTTTTTGAACACCCATTAAAGTCCCACCAGTTCCGGTTCCTGATATAAACGCAGAAATATATTTTCCTATTGTCAGAGAATGATTTAAAAGTTCCTTAAAAGTTGTTTTATAATGACAATCAACATTAAGAGGATTATTGAATTGATTTAAAGAGAAATAACCTTTTTGACAAACGATATCATCTTTCAAAGCTATAGCTTCATCAAAATCACCTTCCTTAACTTCAATTAGTTCTGCACCAAACATTTTTAAAAGTACCTTTCTTTCTACAGACATGTCAGAGGGCATAACAATTTTTATATTATAGCCCCTTTCTGCACCAATCATAGCTAATGCAATGCCTGTGTTTCCGCTTGTTGCTTCAATTATTGTATCTCCCCGTTTTAATAACCTGTTTTTTTCAGCATGATCAATAATCCACTTGACAGGTCTATCTTTAATTGATCCTCCAGGATTAACAGACTCAAGTTTTGCATAAATTTTTTCTGACAACCTGACAAATGGGGTGTTGCCAACGAAGTCTGAAATTATCCTAGATGAAGATTCATCTTTTTCAGGGTTAAATATTCTCTTTGCTTTTAATTCGCTCAACTTAGAATCCTTTAAATAATTTCTGTTTTAATGATTCTCTTATTTTATTTGTTAATTTAAAATTACTATTCCAGCCACTCCAGAAACAAGATATTACACCGTAACTGCTTGATGTTAAAAAAGCTTCATCCATATTCTGAATGTCATCAAATTTAATTATTTTTTCTTTGCAATCATAGCCAAGTTCATGAGCTAAATTAATTACTAATTGTCTAGTTGTCCCAGGCAAGATACCCAACGATATACATGGAGTGATCAAAACATTATCTTTAATAAAAAATATATTCCTCATGGTTGATTCCGTTATTTGATTTTTTTTATTTATAAAAACCGCATCAAAAACATTGTTTTTTTTAGCAACCATTAATGCCTTGATATTTCCAACATAATTGTTTGTTTTAATGGGGGATTTAAATCTAATTATTGGGAATTCCCACTCGTTTAAAAAAATTACCTTAACTGGACCATGCTCTAAATCTTTAATAGGCCTAATAGAAATATAAAGATTCGTGTTTGTAGCAAAAGGATTATTAATATCAAAGTCTTTGCTAATTATTATATTGATTGCGCCATAAGCTAATTCATTCTTTGCAATAACTTTTTTAATAAGATTAATTAAAGAAGCATCAGTTTCTTTTATATTAAACTCAAGATATTTCAACCCATTATTTAACCTTTTAATGTGATTATCAATGTTGAATAAACAATCCTTATTAAATCGAATGGTTTCAAAAATCGCATTTCCTCTTTGAAAAGCTCCATCACTAAATGATATTTTTGCATCTATCGATTTTACAAATTGGCCATTAATATAGTAGATATAATTATTCATTATAATATTCTAAAATATTTGCTTTATTCTTGGCCTCTGAGTATTCAGACTGAGGTTCAGAGTCCCAAACAATACCACCACCTACAGGATATATAGCTCTATTATTATTAATTGTCATTGTTCTTATACATATATTAAAATCCATATCTCCATTTCCATTAATTGTACCAATAGAGCCTGTATATATTCCTCTATTATATTCCTCTATGTCATCTATAATCTGGACAGATTTAAACTTAGGTGCTCCAGTTATAGACCCTCCAGGGAATAATGCTTTAATAATATCAATTTCAGTTACTTCATCTCTAATATTACCAACAATTTTTGAAACCATATGATGAATTGTTTCAAATGTTTCTATCGAAAATAATTTCTCCACTTTAACTGTTCCAAACTTTGATATTTTACCAATATCATTTCTAAGTAAATCAACAATCATTAAATGCTCAGCTCTATCTTTTTCACTGTTAAATAACTTTTTAATTTGAATTTTATCATCTTTTTCAATATTGGATTTAGATATTGTGCCTTTTATAGGATAGGTTTCAATGGATGTTTTATTTTTAATAAAAAATTTTTCTGGTGAAAAACTTAAAAATTGAAACCTATTAACATCTAAGTATACTCCGTATTTAGGATTGGCTGTTTCTTTTATTTTCATATATAAAGAAAGAGGATCTCCAAAAAAATCAAAAGAAATTGGCTGTGTATAATTAATTTGATATGTGTCTCCTAAATATAGATAGTCTTTTATTTTATTTATAATTTTTTCAAAATCAATAATATTCTTAATATCCTTTTTTAATATCATTTTTTGATTACAGCTATTATAAGAATAGTCTTCAATTTCAATAATATTTTTAGGCTTAGCAAACCACAAATAAGGAACCTGTCTTGATTTATATTTTTTAAATTTTTTACCAGGATAAATTAAATTCTTGAAATCATAAGAAAAAAATCCAATAGCAGCAATATCGTCTGATTTAGTATCTGCTTTCCAAATATCAATATATTCTTGCCATAGTTTTAAGCAATCTCCTTTTTTCTTTTCATTGTTAATTAAAAAAACGTTGTCTGCATTAATACATACGATATCAGAAAAATCTAAAATTATTTTTTTTAAATTATTTTTATTGGGATAGTCAATAATAGCCTTTGGACTACCATATTTTTTGATAATATTTAATAAATCATTCATATATAGGATTTTGGTTCATTTTATTAAAAACAGTGTAACTAAATGTTTTTTTAGAAGGAATGGCATATGAAAAAACCTTGTTAGTCTTAACAAAATTGCTAATTCCTTCTGCCTTTATTTCTTTTAAGTCCATTTTAGACTTTAATCCATCAATTCGATCAGATATAGTAGGTATTACAGGAGGGGTCCACTCAAGATTTTTTGCAAAATATGACAAAATATTTAATATAATATCTTCATCCCAATCAGGATTAAACCAAAGTTGTTTACTTATTATACTATAAAACTGACTTTTAATTTTCCCCTTTTGATTGAAAAAGTTTTTTGATTGAAAATATGGGTAATATTTCGTGCTAATCTTTTTTTCAAATGATTTGTTGTTTGCTTTATCAAAAATTGAACCCCAATTATAATCATTTAAAGTATTAATCCAAAGCTTACAATTTGAATTATATTTTTGATATTTTAACCACGTGTCATCTGCATGCAATAAAGCAAATCGGGATTCATCGCTATCTAATATCTTTTTATTATGCAGCCATAATAAAAACATGATTGTGGAAAATGGATATTTATATTTAAAATCATTTGATGATAATCGAACTAATATATTTGGATTGCAAGAACTTTTAAAACCTCCAGGAATTTCGTTATCAAGCGCAACAATGTGTCCTCCAATAGCACGACCTTGTATTGGAAGAATATTTAAATCTACCCAAATGATATTTTTTTTATTTTTTTTAGCTTCTTCAGAAATCCACAATTTTTCTAAATCATAATATCCTACAAGCTTCCAGTCTAAAAAATGATTTAAAAAAGAAGAACAAATTAACCCTTCATAACTAGATGAAATGATATACTTGCAATTTTTTTGCTTAAGCCAAGGAAACCTATTGATTATTTTTGAACGTCTAATTTCCATTTTTTATTTAGATTAGTTTAGAGTAATATAACAAATAATTAATTAAATTATTATTATCATGAAATCTAAAATTATTTTATTTATTATTGTATCTATTATACATTCTGAAATCTTGTTTCAAGGTGTTTTTGGCGATGATTTAAAATCATTAATAATCAACAACTACACCCCAAACACAACATTAGGCTATAATCAAGCTAGAGATGTAATGTATGCTAACGTTGATAGAATTAATGGTTCTGTAAAAGGAATTTATACAAATTATTCAGTTAACCTTCCCAATGGAGTTGATGCTAGCACACACCTATATAATAATGGAATGAACTGCGAACATACTTGGCCACAAAGTTTTGGAGCAATCTCAGAACCTCAGAAAAGCGATATGCATCACTTAAGGCCCTGTAAATCAAATGTAAATTCTGCTCGAGGGAACATGCCTTTTGGAGAATCAAACGATAATCAAACCTATAAATGGTATTGGCAAAACGTAGAATCTACAAATATCCCAAACTCACAAATAGATCAATACAGTGAACGTAACACAACTGCTCAAATTTTTGAACCTCGTGAAGATGTTAAAGGAGATATTGCAAGAGGAATGTTTTATTTTTATACTTTATATTCTGATGAAGAAATAGTAATAGAAAGTGGTGGTGATAGTTTTTTTTCAATACAAAAAAACATCTTATTAGATTGGAATAACTATGACCCTCCAGATGATTTCGAAATAACCAGAAGTAACCTAATTGCTAATATACAAGGAAATCTAAACCCCTTTGTTATTGATCCAACATTAGTAAGCAGAATCTATTTTTGGAACCAAATACTGGCTGGAGATCTAAATGTCGATAACAGTTTAAATATTATTGATATTGTTCTAATGGTAGATTTGATTTTTAGTCAAACAGCGCCAACATATGAACAGCTTTATATCATTGACTCTAATAATGATAATGACTTTAACATATCTGATATAGTGCTGTTTGTACAAACAATTGTTGAGGAGGTCTAAATGAAAAAATTAATCGTTATTTTATTATTATTTTTAAACATAAGCAAAGGAGATTCAATGCAAGCTGAGTTAAAAACAAGCAAGGGCACTATTCTTTTAAAATTAGAATTTGAAAAGACGCCAATGACAGTGGCAAATTTTGTTGGTCTTGCAGAAGGTAAAATTGAAAATACAGCAAAACCTTTAGGAGAGCCTTTTTACGATGGAATAAAATTTCACAGAGTCATATCTGACTTCATGATTCAAGGCGGTGACCCCGATGGAACAGGTAGAGGTGGGCCAGGCTATAAGTTTGAAGATGAAATTGACCCAGAATTAACCCATTCTAGTCCAGGTATTCTTTCAATGGCAAATTCTGGTCCAGGCACCAATGGAAGTCAATTTTTTATTACACATAAAGAAACACCATGGCTAGATGGGAAACACACTGTTTTTGGGCATGTGATTTCTGGACAAGATGTTGTTGACTCTATTGAACAAAATGACGTTATAGAAACTGTTAAAATTATTAGAAATGGAAAGAAGGCTACTTCTTTTGATGCTCCTTTAGTTTTTTCAGAAGAGAAGAAAAAAGCAGCTATTAGAGAAAAAGAAAAAAAAGAAAAAAAAGAAAAAGAATTAGCAGATTTAACTAAAGATGCTAAAAAAACTGATAGCGGATTAATGTATAAAATTATAAAGCAAGGTAATGGTTCAAAACCAAAATCAGGCCAAACAGTTTCTGTTCACTATGCTGGCTATCTTATTAATGGACAAAAGTTTGACTCATCTTATGATAGAAATCAACCAATTGACTTTCCAATTGGATCTGGAAGAGTAATAAAAGGTTGGGATGAGGGAATTATGCTACTTAATGTAGGGACAAAAGCAAAACTAATTATTCCACCAAATCTAGGATACGGAGCTCAAGGCGCAGGAGGCGTAATTCCTCCCAATGCTACATTGATTTTTGATGTTGAATTAATTTCAGTAAAATAGTGGCTTAAGAAATGAATTTATAAATTGTACTTAACAACAATTCTCTTTCTGGATTATCATAAAATATATGATGAGTGGTATTATTAAGTATAAGTTTTTGTTTGTCTTTTGATTTTACATTATTCATAATCAAATCAATGTTTTTTGATAGTGACAACCTATCTTTCTTGCTATGTATATACAATAATGGACATTTAACTTTATTTAATTTTTTAAAAACAAAATTATTTAATTTTCTAAATTCATTCAAAGCAATTAAAGGGTATTGATCATACCCACTATAATTTTTAATATTTTTATATTCAGAATGGTGTTTTTTTTTGTCCTTTTTAACAATTATTTTATTAAAAAGTCGAACCAGAACATTAACCTCAAATGAATTTTTAAAGCTCATTACAGGACAGGCAACGACTAATTTTTCAATTGGAAATAATGTTGCTAAGTTTAATGCTAAAATCGCGCCCATACTAAAACCAACAACATACAATTTTTCACAATCATTAGATAGCTCAGCTAAATTTTGTTCTGTTGCAGTTAGCCATTCCTCATATTTGGTGGCATTACAATTATCAACTGTTGTACCATGACCTGGTAAATTTCTGGCAGAGACCCTTAAACCTTTTTGAGCTAAAAAATTTCTTAAAGAACTCATTTCAAATGTTGTGCTTGCAAACCCATGTATAAGCATAACGCCTACTTTAGAATCTTGATTTAATTCATAATTATTTGAATCAAAGTTTGGAGTAATACCCATGTTTAATTAATAAATTTTAATGATTTTACATTTTTCATTTCTGGAATATGTAATTTAATAATGGATAACAACCTTTCAATTACTTTATTTAAATCAACATTAATCATACAATTTTTTATTATTAAATAGCTATTTTTTTCATGATTATTAATAAATAGTTCAAGCGCTTCATCAGAGCTTAATTGATTAAATTTAAAGTTATTGATGCTATATCCATTATAATGACTAAATGCGATAAGAAAAAGAATAAAAACTATTTTAGAGTCTTGGCTTTTATTTATCCTTGATAAAGAATTTGATACAATATCAAACATTAATTTATCTTTATATTGTTTAGGCAAGGCTTTATTAATGAAATCAATTATACAAAGTCCATATTTAATTGATTCAAAGTGTTTTTTTATATTTAGAAAGCCATTAACTAAACTTCCTTCTTTAAACAACTGAATATCTCTTGTATTTTTATGATAATAATCAATATTAATTAAATTCATAGATTGAAATAGTGCAACTTTTCCTGATTTTATGTTTTTTGCACCTTTTATTATTATTGATATTTTTTCTCCATTATCTAAAATCAATCTACTTATTATGCTTGATTCGCCATATGAAAAAGAATTAATAACAATTGCGTTAGACTTTATAATCACTTAATAAGACTTTGAAAAAATAACTTCATATTTAGCTGGCTTATTAGAATATATGCATAAATTTTCTGAATGCGTTTGGTTTGATAAAATACATCGAATAGTTGCCTTGGTTTCTTCTTTTATTTTTTTCTCAGTTAAATCAGATCCATCCCAGCCACATTTTATAAAACCACCAATTTCAATTTGATTTTTAAATTCCTCATAATTAGAAACAACAAATGTGTGGTTTTCTTGAAATTCTTGAGCCTGATTAAACAAGCTTTTTTGAATTTGATTTAAGTATAATTCGATTTTATCAAATAAGTTATTAATTGGTAAAATTTCTTTTTTATTTTGATCTCTTCTTACTAGAACAACCTCGTTATTATTCATATCTCTTGGACCAATCTCAATTCTAATAGGAACTCCTTTCATTTCCCATTCATTAAATTTATAACCTGGTGTATATTGTTCTCTATCATCTACATAATATCTAATTTTATTAGACTCTAGTTTTGATATAAGATTTCTCTTATAAGAATCAAATGTATCTTGATTATAGTCTTTGTTTATTACAGGCACGATAACTACTTGAATTGGAGCGATATTAGGAGGTAATCTTAAGCCTTTATCATCTCCATGAACCATTATAAGTGCACCTATTAGACGAGTACTAACCCCCCAACTAGTTGCATATACAAAATCTTCTTTATTATCTTTAGTTTGAAATCTTACATCAAATGCTTTAGAAAAATTTTGACCTAAATAATGTGATGTCCCTGCCTGCAAAGCTTTTTTATCTCCCATCATTGCTTCGATGCAGTATGTTTCTTCTGCTCCTGCAAATTTTTCTAAATTTGATTTAGTCCCAGTTAGTACAGGAATTGCCATTTGATTTTGAACCACTTCTTTATATATATTCAACATATCTTTTGCTTCTTTTAAAGCTTCTTGCTCTGTTTCATGTGCAGTATGTCCCTCTTGCCATAAAAACTCACTTGTTCTTAAAAATAAACGAGTTCTCATTTCCCACCTAACTACATTTGCCCATTGATTAATTAAAATTGGTAAATCTCTATATGAATGAATCCATTTTTTATACATTGACCATATGACGGTTTCAGATGTAGGTCTAACAATAATTTCTTCTTGTAATTTAGAGTCTGGATCAACAATTAAGCCGTCTCCTGATTCATTATTCTTCAATCTAGAATGGGTAACAACAGCACATTCCTTTGCAAACCCTTCAACATGCTCTGCTTCTTTTGCTAAAAAAGATTTTGGGATAAATAATGGAAAATAAGCATTTTTGTGACCTGTTTCTTTAAAGCGTTTGTCAAATGAACTTTTCAATATATCCCAAATTTCAAATCCATACGGCCGTATAACCATTGTACCTTTAACAGGCCCATAATCAGCAAGCTCTGCTTTAGTTATAATGTCAGTATACCATTTATTATAATCTTTACTTTTAGGGGTTATTCTTTCTTTCATAGTGTTTCTTCAAAAGTCTTTACAACTTTTTTAATGTGTTCAGAATCAATTCCATAATGTGTTACTAATCTATAACGATTTGGACTAACTTCAAAAAAAACTATTCCTTTATCTTCCATGATCTTAACCAAGTTCTCAGATAGATGAATTTTGTTTTGATTTAATCTAAAATAAATGATATTTGAATGTACTTTTTCTAATTCTATATTAACACTTTTTATATTACTTAAACCTTTTGCAAGATTTTGTGCATTTTTATGATCTATTTTAATCTGTGATATCATAGAATTTAGAGAAATCTCTCCAAATCTTGCAAGAATACCAGCCTGACGCATTCCTCCACCAAGAGCTTTACGAACATGACGCGCTTTATTAATAAAATCTGCAGTTCCACATATAATAGATCCAACTGGAGCAGACAATCCTTTAGATAAACAAAATGTAACCGAATCAACATCTTTAGTTAAATCTTTAACATCTAGTCCAAGCGCAACGGCTGCATTAAAAATTCTTGCACCATCAAGATGAACTTTACAGCTATTATCTTGTGCAATATTTCTAACTTCTTTCATATAATCTGCAGCAATGGGCGCTCCAAAACAGCGGTTGTGCGTATTTTCAAGACAAATCAATGTCGTTGGTGGAAAATGAACATTTACTTCACGAATAGCTTCTTTAATATCGCTAATATCAATTGTCCCATCATCTTGATTCCTAAGCTGCCTAGAATGAATCCCCCCAAAAGCAGAAATTCCTCCTGCTTCATATAAAAATGTATGAGCCTGATTACCTAAAACCACCTCATCTCCTCGTGAACAGTGAACTAAAATAGATACTAAATTACCCATTGTCCCGCTAGGAACAAATAAAGCCTCTTCTTTACCAAGTATTTTAGCTGCTTTATTCTGTAAATTGTTAACGGTAGGGTCTTCTAAAAAAACATCATCTCCAAGTTTTGTTGAAGCTACAGCATCCAACATTTCAGGTGATGGTAATGTAACAGTATCGCTTCTTAAATCTATTTTTTGAGAAATTAAATTCATATTAAAATCTACTGATAATTTTGAGACTTTAAGATTATATTTTATATAATGTATTCAAACTTTTTTAATCTTATCAATGCTAATGTTATAACCCTTAGCCAAGAATTTCCATTAGGAACTTCAATCACTATTAAAGATGGCCTCATATATTCTATTAATAATCCAAACAATAGAGCTGAAACAATTGATACAGGTGGTGCGACTATTATCCCAGGATTTATTGATTCTCACTTTCACTTACGTAATCTTGGAAAGCGCCTAGATATGGTACAATTAAAAGGATTGTGCTCTTTAGAGGAAATAAAAAAACGTGTGATTGCTGAGTGTGAAAATAAAAAGCCTGGTGATATTATTTTTGGATTTGGCTGGGATCAAAACCTTTGGGATTCCAAAGATTTTCCGAATGAGGATGTTTTAAATGATATTGCTCCAAATAATCCAATTATTTTTACACGCATTGATGGTCACGCTACGTGGGTTAATAAAAAATGCTTGGATGATGCTGGATATTCATCTGAACAAGGAATTCCTGATGGTGGAAAAATTATTAATAATTGTATTCTTATTGATAATGCTATGTCTATTACTAGCCATCTAAACCAGGAAAATACTCTTGAAAATGTAAAAAGGTGGATTAAAGAAGCGGCAGATATTGTTATAAAAAGAGGGATTTGCTCAGTACATGATGCATGGCAAAACCAAACAATTATAGATGCAATAAATGAATTAATTGCCGAAGAAAAGTTTCCAATAAGATGCTACGGAATGATAGATGGTTCTGATTACAACCTATGTGATAGATTTTTTAAAAATGGCTTCTTAGAATCTGATAAATATACGATTCGGTCAGTTAAAGCATTTATTGATGGTGCCCTTGGAAGCCGTGGAGCAGCTCTACTTGAACCCTATACTGATGATATTCATAATTGTGGACTGATTCTAATCAGTCATAATGAGTTTAAAGATCTAGCAAAAAGATGTAATCAGTACAATTATCAACTCAACACACATGCTATTGGAGACAAGGGCAACAACATTGTAATTAACACCTATTCTCCATATACTAAAAACTGTGATACTCGATGGAGAATAGAGCATGCACAAATGGTTACTTCTGATGACTTAGGGCGTGTCGTAGATAATCATATTATACCATCTATGCAGCCTAGTCACTGTACTAGTGATATGAAATGGCTACCTGAAAGAATAGGAAAACACCGATTACATCGCATATCACGATGGAAATCTTTTATTAATAAAGGAGCAAAAGTTGCTGGAGGCTCCGATTGTCCAATAGAAGAAGGCAACCCTCTATTTGAATTCTATGCTGCAATTACAAGACAAAATCATGAAGGGTATCCTACTCGAGGGTTCCAAAGACACGAGAAAGTTGCTCCAATTGAGGCCTTAAAAATGCTCACAACTTGGGGAGCTAATGCTGAATTTAAAGAAAAAGAAAAAGGCAAGATTATTCCAGGATACAAAGCAGACCTAACAATTTTATCTAATGATATAACAAAAATTGATCCCAATATAATTTTAAAAACAGACATATTGGGAACAATAATCGGTGGAAATTTTGTTTATAATAAATTAATTTGAAAATAATAGCCTGAATATTTTCTCATATTAACTACATATTGATTATCTAGATATATATACTGGCCTTTAATCCCCGTTAATATCCCCTCGTACTTTTCAACTTTATCAAAGTTAATACTTTTTATTTTTTCTGGATATTGGGCAACAGGATAGTTTAAAGATTGCTCATTTTCTACATCTAAAATATATTCTTTTAAATCAGCCGATAAATTATTTTTTAAGGTTTCACGATATTGATATAAATCTGTTTCCTTGTCTACATCGTTTTTAAGCATTTTTTGCCATGATGTCCTATCTGAAACAAAATCTTTAAGTTTTACTTCTATAGCTCCTGCAAGATACCGATTTGGTGTCCGAGCAATTTTTAATGCTTTAATCGCACCTTGATCAATCCATCTAGTAGGAATTTGGGAGTATCGTGTAACCCCTACTTTAATTCCTGATGTTAACGATAAGTATACATAATGATTGCTTAGACAATAACGCTTAGACCATTCCATATCACGACTAATTCCTTTATGTGCTTGGCAAAGCTCTGGCCTTAATATGCACTCTGAAGATTCTGGAGCGTTTATAAAACACGGATAACAAAATCCTTGAAAAAAAGATTTCTTGGTTTTATTTCCACATTTAACACAATTAATTATTCCATTCCATTTTAATGAAATTGTTGCTCCAATGTATTCATTGATAGGTGTAATTTGGCCAGATAAAACAAAATAATACTGAATTACATCTTTATTTTCAGCTTTCATTTTTTTTACATTTCCTTCTAATTTGATCATATTTTTTTTGCTCTTTAAAAGAATTCCTTGCGAGATTACACCTAAAGATTAATAAATTTTTATATATATGACAGCAAAAGATTATCATTTAATTATTGTTGAATCTCCATCCAAAGCAAAAACTCTGAAAAAGTTTTTGGGTGACAATTATCTCGTTGAAGCATCAGTAGGGCATATCCGAGATTTACCTAAAAGTGATTTAGGAATTGATCCTGATAAGAATTTTAAAACTACATATGTAGAAACAATATCTAGGGCAAATCTGAAAAACTTAAAGTCCTGTCTAAATAAAGCAAGTGAACTATATCTTGCAACTGATCCAGATAGAGAGGGAGAAGCAATTGCTTGGCACCTTGTTGAAGCATTAAAACCTTCAATACCTATAAAAAGATTAGTGTTTAATGAAATCACCAAAGATGCAATCTTGGATTCATTTAATAATACTCGGGAAATAGATGTCTCACTAGTAAATGCTCAGGAAACTCGACGAGTTATCGATAGGTTGCTAGGTTTTCCCGTTTCAAACAAACTCTGGAAAAATGTGGCTTCAGGTTTATCGGCAGGTCGAGTACAAAGCCCTGCTATTAAAATCGTTGTTGATAGAGAAAAAGAACGTTCAGGGTTTGTTAAAAGTGAGTATTGGAGTATATCAGCAAAACTTATAAAAAGCAATATTGAATTTGAGGCAAAATTACTTAAAAGCAATAACAAGAATCTCGCAACAGGAAAAGACTTCAACAAAAAAAATGGAGAGCTAACAACAAAAGACAAAATGCTTTTAGATAATACCTTGTCAAATAGTATAATTGAAAAACTTAAAAACTCATACTGGAAAGTACTTGATGTTCAGAAGAAACCTTATACTCAAAACCCCTATCCTCCATTTATAACTTCTACTTTGCAACAAGATGGAATACGAAAACTGCATACAAGCTCTAAAAATGTTATGCGCTTAGCACAAAACCTATATCAGGCGGGGTATATTACGTATATGAGAACAGACTCAATTAATATCGCAAATCAGGCTGTTGAACAAATACGCAATATTATTAAAAAAGATAATCCTTCTAATCTTCCTAATAAGCCTCGTACATACAAAAATAAAGTAAAAAATGCTCAAGAAGCCCACGAAGCAATACGACCTGCAGGAAATATTATTCACCCCAAGCATCTTAAATCAAAATTAGATGAGAAAGAATGGAAATTATATGATTTGATTTGGAAAAGAACGGTTGCATCACAAATGAAATCTGCAAAAATTATAAATACTGTTGTTTCAATTAGTGCAAGTGATTGCCTATTTGAAGCAAGAGGCAAGACTATTGAATTCCCTGGATTTTTATCTATCTATAATGAGTCAACCGATTCAAAAAAAGAAGAAGATAAAGCGCTTCCCATTTTAAACAAAAACGACAGTCTTAATATGAAATCTGTTGATGGAAAACAACACTTCACAAAACCAATTGGACGCTTTACTGAAGCATCTTTAGTAAAAGAGTTAGAGGCGCTAGGAATAGGAAGACCATCAACATATGCAACAATTATGGATAAGATTCAACTAAAATATATTAATAAAATAAATGGAGCAATGGTTCCAAACTTTTCTGCATATGCTGTAGTTCAATTCTTAGAGTCTAACTTTGAAGATCTAGTAGACTTGCAATATACAGCGAGCCTTGAAGATAACCTTGACCAAATATCAAATAATAAGTTAGATTATATTAATTTTTTAAATGGTTTTTGGTTTGGAGATGATAATGTTAAAGGGCTTAATAATCTTTTAAACCGTGATATCGATATTAATACATCAAAGCTAATTAAGCGGTACTCTATTAATGATGATACATATGAATTAAAAATCGGAAAATTTGGCGTATATATAGATAATAATGGAAAAACAACAAATGTATATGATGATATTGCGCCAGATCAATTAAATAATGATAAAGTTTTAGAATTATTCTCTGAATCTGAAAAAAGTGAGGTTCCTATTGCTTTAGATATTCAATCTAATGAACCTATTTTTCTTAAAGTTGGACGATATGGCCCTTATTTAAAATGTCAAAAAAAAATGAAATCTTTGCTGCCAGGACAAGCAATATCAGATGTGACTCCTAAAATTGCACAAAAAATTATGGGTCTTCCTAAAGAAATAGGAAAATGGGATGAAACTGACGATATAATAACTCTAGATATTGGAAGATATGGACCATACATTAAAGCCGGAAAGATTAATGCTAGTGTTTATGAGCATTCGACCTTTCTTGATATGGATCTTAATACAGCGCTTGAATTACTAAAAAATAGAAAAAACAAATCTCCTCAGGTAATAAAGGATTTAGGTAAGGATGAGGATGGCAATAAAATAGAAATTAAAAAAGGTCGATACGGGCCATATATAACAAATCAAAAAATTAATGCACCTTTCCCTAAAGATAAAGAAATTGAATCCATGGATCTTAATACAGCCCAAGAAATTATAGCTGCAAAGAAAGCAAAAGGCCCCACAAAATTTAAAAGAAAAAAGAAAAAGTGATTAATATGCCTAAATCTAACAACAAAATTATAGATATTTTAACCTCACTTTCAAAAAGACGTGGATTTATATTTCAAAGCAGTGAAATATATGGGGGGCTTGCATCAACATGGGACTACGGACCTCTAGGCGTAGAGTTAAAAAGAAATATTAAAGATCTTTGGTGGAAGTCAATTGTTACAGCAAATGAGAATGTTGTAGGAATGGACTCTGCTATATTAATGCACCCTAAAGTATGGGAAGCAAGTGGCCATGTTGAAAATTTTCATGATCCTTTAATTGACAATAAAGAAACTAAAAAACGATATCGTGTTGATCATCTATTAAATGAACAGGAAGTATCTATTATTGAAGCCTTACTAACAAACTTTAAACTAAATAATAATTATGAAAATAGAGATGAGCTTTATCAAGCAATTATCGTACAGCTAATGGCTTCAGAAAATAGTGGTGCCATTATGAAGAATTGCGGCGTTGTTGATCCTTTTAATAAAAAAATCGGCGATTGGACAGATCTAAGACAATTTAATCTAATGTTTAAAACACATATGGGGCCGGTTCAAGAATCCGGTTCTGAGATTTATATGAGACCCGAAACTGCTCAAGGTATTTTTGTAAATTATTTAAATATACAGTCAACTGCACGACAAAAACTTCCATTTGGAATTGCTCAAATTGGAAAAGCATTTAGAAATGAAATAACTACAGGTAATTTTATTTTTAGAACACGAGAATTTGAGCAAATGGAAATGGAGTTTTTCTGCCATAAAGATGATACTAAAAAATGGTTAAAGTATTGGTCTGAAGAACGTTTGACCTGGTTTAAAAAACTAGGTATCGCAGAAGAAAAACTTCGCTTACGAGCACATGCAGATGATGAGCTTGCACATTATTCATCTGCCTGTTTTGATGTTGAGTATAAATTTGATTTTGGGTGGTCAGAGCTAGAAGGAATAGCAGATAGAGGAACCTATGATTTAGACCAACACATGGAGCATAGCAGTAAAAAATTAACCTACTTTGATACAGTCAATAACAATCATTTTGTGCCTGCTGTTGTAGAGACATCTGCTGGTGTAGATCGTGCTATATTAACTGTCCTTGCAGATGCTTATAAAGAAGAGGAAGTAAATGGAGACAAGAGAACAGTATTAAAATTATCACCTAAAATTGCACCAATTAACGTAGCAATTTTTCCTTTAATGAATAAGCAAGGGATGCCTGAGATTGCACAAAAACTAACATCTGATTTAAAAAATAGTTTCCGTGTTTTTTATGACTCTGGGGGCTCAATAGGAAAGCGCTATCGCAGACAAGATGAAGCAGGCACTCCTCTTGGGATAACAATTGATCACGATACAATATCGGAAAACACTGTTACTTTACGTAATAGAGACACTATGGAGCAATCTAGAGTTTCCATAGAGAAAATAAAAGATGTAATTAATGATTTTATTACCTAATTAAGAATATCTTTTTTATTCAGAATTATCATTTCACCATATTGTTTTAAGCCCTTCATACTAACACGATTTGTATCTGTTAATATGCTTATCACTAAGGGCTTGACTGCAATTTGATTTTTTTGAAAATCAACGATTTCAGAAAAAGACATATTTTTAAAATATTCAACTTGATTTTTTCTTGGATCATTAATGTAACCCATCTTTTTCCAATTAGATACAATACTAGGATAGGCTCTAAAATTAGGTCTCTCTGAATTAATACTCTTAATAAGGCTAGACTGAACTTGTTCAATGCGTTCTGGTTTCTGAGGCATATTTATTAAAATTTCTTTAAAGGTAGAAATAGATTCTAATGTTTTGTCTGTCTGGCAGCCTACATAACCTATAAATACACCAGGATTACTGTTTCTCCATGGCCTTCTAAAATATCCCCAAGAACTATACGCGAGCGACCTAAACTCTCTAATTTCTTGAAATACAATACTACTCATTCCACCACTAAAATATTTATTATAAGCTTTACTTTGATTACGTAATTTTTGATTAACTGGATTACTAACCATTCCAAAATATATTTGACTTTGAACAGCATTACCATCATGTATTACATACACTACGTTTTTATTTATATTGCTAGGAATTAGATCTACTGGAGAATTAGATTTGAAGGAATCTTCCGGTAATACTAAAATTCTAGAAATATGTGATGATAAAGTATCTAAATCTATTTGACCAGTATATAAAATATCTAGCTCATATTTCATGGCATTATTAAAAGCATCTATATAATCTGAAGATTCTGAGTTCTCAACCTCACCAATATTTAGCCTCCTCAAATAATATGACTGATCTCCCCACATCACAAAATCACTTAAAGCTTCTCCAATTGTTGATGGCTCTTCATTTTCAACTTTCCGCTCTGTTTTAGCATTATCAGCTAAAATTTTAATTTTTTCATCATCTCCTTTAACATTTTTGATAAATTCAGATAGATACTCTAATGATTTAACAATATTTTTATCAAATCCTTTAATATTAATGTTGAAATAATCTTTGCTTGTACTAAAAGAAATTGCCGTTCCAATTTCCTGAAGCTCTTTTTTAAAATCATCAAATTTATACGTACTTGTACCTAACATATTAAGCAAATCAGCTGTTTGATCTAACATTGGATTTTCTAAGGTTCCAACACCATATTGAAAAGTAAGATTAAATATACTATTAATTGGGTTGTAGGTATGATAAAGATGAACATTTTTTTTAATATCTTTAAATTTAATATCTTTATCAAATTCTATAAACTGTAAGTTTAGTTCTCCCTCTGATATTAGCTTTAGGTCTTTTGCAAACTGAGATGAAGCTTCTGAATTTTTAGGAATAACAGGTTTAAATGGTGGCTTTTCTAATTTATATTTATCAATTGAGCCTTCGTTTGAATGCATAACTAAATAATTATCATTGAAATATTTATTAGCAATTTCAACTACATTTTTTTTAGAAACTTTATCTAATTTTTTTGGCCAATCAATTACATCTTTCCAACTGTAGTCTTTAATATATGTATCAATTAGACTAAATAATCTGCCTTCCATGTTTTCTAATGCTTCTTCATATTGGCGAATCATAGATAGCTTTAAAGCATTGAAGCTTTGATCACTAAAATCTCCCCTTTTAAGCTTTTCAACTTGTGACATTAATAAAGCTTCAGCATCTCCTAAAGATTGACCTCCTTGTGTTGGAACAAAATAAAACATAGTGCCACCATGATCGACAAAGTCCATATTGTAAATTCCAGCATCCTGAATTTTTCCATTTATAACTAATTCATCTATCAAACCTGTCCTTGATTCATTCGTTAATAGACCCGAACAAACCTCTAGAATTAAATTATCTTTGTGAGCAGCAGGAGCAGTTCTAAATCCTAAAGTTCCTATTTTGATAGGGGTCATGTTTTTTGAAATAAATTCTCGTCCCTTAAAATCTTCTTCTTTAATATTTACTGGTGATTGATTTTTACCCCTTTTCCAACCTCCAAACTTTTCTTTAATAATGGGCAATACTTTGTCAACATCAATATCTCCTGTAATAATTAACGCCATATTATTAGCTACATAATAATCATCAAAATATTGTTTCATTTTACTAAGCGATGGATTTTTTAAATGTTCAACTGATCCTAGTGTGGTTTGTTGACCGTATGGGTGATTTTTAAAAAACTTATCAAAATAAGCTTCAAAAAGCTGTCTAAAAAAACTATCTAGACTTCGATTTTTTTCTTCATAAACAGTTTCAAGCTCTGATTGAAAAAGTCGAAATACTGGATTTACAAAACGATGACTATATATTTCAAGCCATTTATTTATTTGATCCCCTGGAAATTTATTAAGATATACAATAGCATCTGGAGTAGTATAAGCGTTGACCCAGCTTCCACCGATGCTTTCCATAATTCGGTCAAATTCATTAGGTATAGCATATTCTGATGCTTTTAATGATAATTTGTTTATATCTGATTGAATTTTTAACCTTTGCTTTTCGTTAGATGTTTGTCCTAATTCTTCATATTTGAATTCAATGCTATCTAAAAAAATCTTCTCAGACTCAAAATCGATAGTTCCCATCTGTTCTGTGCCCTTAAATAAAAGATGTTCTAAATAATGAGCTATTCCAGTTGCATCTTTAGGATCTCTTTTGCTTCCTCCTCTTACAGCAATTGCACCAAAAACACTCGTTGTATTATGATCTTCATTTAAATAAACGGTTAATCCGTTATCCAATATATAAGTTTGAACTTTTAGAGGGTCTTGTTTATTATTTTTCTGATTTCTATTAAAACCTACTATAATTATAACTACAACAACTACTGCTGCTAGTACATTTTTATATTTCTTCATTAAAGACTCTTGATTCATTTATAATTTTCCTTTATTTGCTAATAATCATTTAAAATTTCTTGAGCGTGATTTGATGTTTTGACTTTAGGATACACTTTTTCAATTATTCCATCCTCAGATATAATATATGTAACACGAGAAATGCCCATATACTCTCTTCCCATAAACTTCTTCAGTCCCCAAACACCATAATCCTCTAACATAGAATGATCCTCATCACATAGCATTGTGTATGGTAAATCTTGCTTTTCACAAAAAACTTTTTGTTTAGACGGGGGGTCTGCAGAACATCCAACAATTATCATATTTTTTTCTTTAAATTTTTCAAATTCATCACGGAATCCCTTTCCTTCAACAACTCATCCTGGAGTATTTGCTTTAGGGAAAAACCATAGAACTACCTTTTTTCCTTCAAAATCTGATAATGAGATATTACTGTTGTCTGAGTCAGACAAACAGAATTCTGGTGCTTTATCTCCAACTTTTAATAACATAATTAAATCCTTACATATTTGATTATACTAATTTATATTCTTTATAATTTATTTCAATGAAAAGCTTTACAATAATATGAGTAAAATAATTAAAATCTATAGTGCTAGCTGGTGTCATCCATGTACTCTAGCTAAAAACCTACTCACACAATTAAATCAAAAATACGAAGAAATTGATATTGAAAAAGAAGGTATAAGTAGAAAAAAACTACGAGATATAACAGGTGGAATGACCGTTCCTCAAATTATTATCGATGGAAAATCAATTGGAGGGTTTGATAGCCTTGTTGAGCTAAATCAAAGTGGGAAATTGAAAACACTACTAGAAAAATGAAGTTTATTGATAAAAAAATTGAAGAATATTGTACTAAACATTCTAACCAAGAATCAAAGATTTTAAATGAAATTTATCAATATACATTTAATAATGAAAAAATACCTCAAATGATTTCAGGCTCTATTGTTAGTAATTTTATTCAATTAATACTAAAATCTATAAATGCAAAGAAAATATTAGAAATCGGTACTTTTACAGGTTATTCTGCTATTAACATGGCAATGGATAATCCTAATTGCGAAATTCATACATGTGAAATTGCAAAAGATCACGCAAAAACTGCAAAAAAATTTATAAAAACGGCATCGCTTGAAAACAATATATTTGTTCATTGTGGTGCTGCTATAGATACAATAGAAGGTTTTAAGGTGAATTCTTTTGATTTTGCTTTTATTGACGCAGATAAAATAAATTATTTAGAATACTACAAAAGAGTTGTTATGCTAGTTAAAAAATCAGGGGTTATTATTTTAGATAACATGCTTTGGAGTGGAGAAGTTATTAATCCAAAAGATGCTAATTCTAAAATATTGAATAAAACTGCACAATATATACAAAAAGATTCACGGGTTTTTAATACTCTTTTGCCTATTCGTGATGGCTTGATGGTATGTTATAAGAAATGAAAGAGCTAAAGAATAAAAATATTTTAATTGGAATTACAGGCTCAATTGCCGCTTATAAAGTATGTGATATAATTCGAATACTTCGCAAAGAAGGAGCTAATGTACAAGCAATTATGACAGAATCTGCATTGGAATTTATAGGAAAAACTACAATTGCAGCACTTACCAATAATCCTATTATAGATAGTATTTTTGATAAAAATCCAAACCCGGGATTAGAGCATATCAACTTAGCCTTTAAGGTAGATCTTGTTTTAGTTCTTCCTGCAACTGCCAATATTTTATCGAAAGCCTCTAATGGTATTGCGGATGATGCACTGTCTCTTTCACTTTCAATATGTGAACAACCTACTATTTTTTTTCCTGCAATGAATTATAAAATGTGGAGGAATAAAGCTATTATAGGGTCTGTTAAAAATTTGCGAGACAGAAACAAAATTGTTGTTGAGCCTGAAGAGGGTAAGTTGGCCAGCCTTCATGAAGGTAGAGGCAGGCTGCCAAATAATTCATTAATTTTAAATGTTATAAGAGAAGCTTTTAACATTAAGCTACCACTAAAAAATAAAAAGATTTTAGTAACAGCTGGGCCCACTCAAGAACCCTTGGATAGTGTTCGCTTTATATCAAATAGATCTAGTGGTAAAATGGGATTTGCAATTGCTGAATCTGCCCGTAATTTAGGTGGGGAAGTGACTCTTATTACAGGTCCAACAAGATTAAAAACCCTTTCTGGAATTAAAACTATTAATATTAAAACTGCCGATGAGATGTTAAATGAAATAAATAAAAAGCTCGAAGTTGACTATCTTGTTATGAATGCTGCAGTTGGAGATTATAAGTTAAATAAATCGTATAAAGGAAAATTAAAAAAAACATCAGAAGTTTTGAAAATTGAACTAGTCCCAACCATTGATATTCTAAAAGAAATAACACCTAAAACATCTGCATCTATAATTGGTTTTGCACTAGAATTAGAAAACAAAGAAAAAAATGCACTTAATAAAATGAAAGAAAAAGGGTTAGATTTTATTGTTCTAAATACTGCTAATAACATTGATAAGGGATTTGATGTAGATACTAATCAGGTCACCATTTTTTCATCATCTGGACAAAAAATGAAGTCTGAAGTTGATACAAAAATTAGAATTGCAGATTTTATATGGAAATCAATTACTAATTAATATTAATTGACAATATTACAGGACGATGATCTGAAATATATAAATCATACTGATCCCAATCTAAAAAATAATCATCCATCAATAATGTTCTGCAATAAGAATCATCTATGTTGTATTCATCAAAAAGTTCACTCGTAATCAAAATATGATCCAAATGACTCGGCCAGGTTGGAAAAGACCAGTAGTCCCAATAAGCCGATTGTTCTGCCATTGGAAAGTCAGCAAAAAGGTAATTTTCTGAATCATTTAAAAAAACCTCAAAAACATTATTGCTGTCGATTAAATCATCGTTGAAATCTCCTACAACTATAACATTATCATTATTAAAATTATTTTGAATATAATTATGTAACAATATTGATGCCTGCTCTCTACGATAAGAGTCTTGATTGCTATCATCGCAACACTTAAAATGTATATTGATTATAACAAAGAGCTCATTATTAAAAGTAATTTCCAAAACATATGGTGGTCTGTATGCAAAAAAGTATTCTTGTCCATTAAGAATTGAATAGGGGCTTTGAAAATCAACAGTATCAATATTAATTAAATATGAGAGCTCTCCATAGTCACTATTTTCATATCTATATGCAATCCAATTTTGGCCTAGAAAGGATGCAATTGAATTTAGATGTATAGAGCTCTCTATTTCTTGCAATGCAATTATATCAATTCCCTCTAATTGATTAATTAACGCTATAAGCTGCGATTTCGTTTGTGAGTTTTTAGGAAAATTTTGAAGATTCCAAGTTATAACATCTAAATTATTTATATTATTTGATCCACCTGTTGGATTAGATTGAATAGTATCATCTGCGCAAGATGACAAAAAAAATAAAAATATTGTTTTCAATATAATTTTAGACATAGAATTATCTTAGTTTAAACGTTAATCTAATTTAATATATATATATGTCGCGCAAAAAGGTCATTTTAATTACTGGTTCAAATGGAGAGATTGGAAAAAATCTAATTGATTGCTTTGCAAAACATCAAGATAAAGCAATTGTTTCTCTTGATTTACAGCCCACTAATAATCAAAATAAAGTTTTTAATCATATTACTGGAAGTATTTTAGATAAAGAACTTTTAGAAAATATTAATGCGGACTACGAAATTGATGAAATTTATCATTTAGCTGCAATACTAAGTACAAAGGCTGAATTCTCTCCTATAATAGCAAATGATGTTAATGTAAACGGAACAGTAAATTTAATTAAACTTGCAATTGATCAGGCAGTAATGTCAGCAAAACCTGTTAAGTTTTTTTTCCCAAGCTCAATTGCTATTTATGGTGGAATTAACCGTGGTTATAACCAACCTATTAAAGAAGAAGAGTTTTTAAATCCAAAAACGATTTATGGAATCAATAAATTATATTGTGAGCAATTAGGTGTATATTTCTCAAAAAATTATCACCGCCTATCAAAAGACTATCATCCTGGGATGCTTGATTTTAGATCAATTCGATTTCCGGGTTTAATTAGTATTTCAACAAATCCAAGTGGTGGTACAAGTGACTATCTACCTGATATGTTACATGCAGCAGCTAAAAATAAAACCTATTCTTGTTTTGTTAATTCAGAATCACAGCTACCTTTTATGGTAATGTCCGATGCAATCGAAGCAACTATAAAATTAATGAAGACTGAGAGAAAAAATTTAAAAAACTACATTTATAATATTTCTGCTTTTAGTCCAACGGTTGCTGAATTTCTTGCTAAAATCAAAATTTATTATAAAGATTTTAAAATAACATACGATATTAATGAAAAAAGACAGAATATGATTGACGGTTGGCCTTCTACTGTTGATTGTTCAAAGGCTCTTTATGATTGGGATTGGAAGCCTAAATATAATTTAGATACAGCTTTTAGTGAATATTTCATTCCTCACCTTAAATCAAAAAAAATAATTGAGATATAACAATGTATTTAAAGAATGATTTAGATGATATCAAAAATCAGGGACTTTACAAAGATGAAAGAGTTATAGATTCTCCTCAAAGCTCAACTATTCAAGTAAATGGAAAAAAAGTTCTTAATTTTTGTGCAAATAATTACCTTGGGCTATCTAATCATCCAGCAGTAATTAAAGCTGCAATTAATGGAATTGAAAAATGGGGATTTGGGTTAAGTTCTGTACGATTTATATGTGGAACACAATCAATCCACAAAAAATTGGAAAATAAAATTTCATCATTTTTAAAAAAGGAAGATACTATTTTATATACTTCCTGTTTTGATGCAAATGGAGGCCTTTTTGAAACTTTGTTAAATGATCATGACGTAATTATTTCCGATGAATTAAATCATGCCAGCATAATAGATGGAGTGAGGCTTTGCAAGGCAAAGCGCTATCGTTATAAACATTCAAACATGAAAGAATTAGAATCAATTTTAAGAGAAACACAAAACTATAATCATCGGTTAATTACAACTGATGGTGTTTTTTCTATGGATGGTTACGTAGCTAAATTAGAAGAAATTTGTAATCTTGCCAGAAAGTATAACGCACTGGTGCATGTAGATGATTCTCATGCAACTGGGTTTTTTGGTCCAACAGGACGAGGTTCCATTGAATACTGCAATGTTATTAACGATGTTGATATTATAACTTCGACCTTAGGAAAAGCTCTCGGAGGTGCCTCAGGAGGTTTTACTTCTGCAAAAGCTGATGTTATTGATATGCTCAGACAAAAATCAAGGCCTTATCTTTTTAGTAATTCAGTTGCTCCTTCTATTGTTTCTGCATCAATTGCGGTTCTTGATATTTTAGAAAAATCAACAGAAATGAGAGACACACTTGAGCAAAACACATTATTCTTTAGAAAAGAGATCAAACTATTGGGGTATGATATTAAAGATGGAGTACATCCTATAACTCCCATAATGCTTTATGATGCACAGCTAGCTAAAAAATTATCAGAAAGTTTACTAAATCAAGGAATCTATGTGATTAGCTTTTCATATCCAGTTGTACCAAAAGATCAGGCAAGAATACGGGTACAAATAAGTGCATCACATTCTAAAGATAATCTTAACTATGCTATTGAAGCATTTGCAAAGTCAGGAAAAGAACTAGGTATCATAAAATAACTTTCGAGAAAGAAATAGAAGTGGATTGACCTGCCGCACCTAAATCCTGAATCGCTAAATTAAATAAATTACTACCGCTATAATATCCAAAACCTATACTTGTTCCAGCAATTATTTTTTGGATATAGTCGCCATAAAACAAATCAGATCTATTGCTATGCGTAGAAATGTAAACATCTAATTTTTGATTAACTTTTATATTAATAGTTCCATGCAATATCTCACTTTCAAAGTCTAGACGTTTTTTATAACTCAAAAAAGTCGAAAAAGGAGATTTATCATTTATTGTATATGATATATTTATAGTTTCTGGAAGACCAATATTATCATTATGATAATTGTTAATAACTTTCCCAAAGTTATCTAAGCTAAATGTAATAACATCATCTTTGAAAACTTCAGACCTACTTTTCAGACTAATATAAATAGCTTCAGAGTCAAATATATCTATTGAGCTCTTTAAATATCCCATACTAAACATAATATCTGTTTGTTTTTGAACTTTCTTTTTTAATAGACTTATCTCTATAAGAGACTCTTTTGCTCCAAAACTATAGTTCGTTATATTATCTCTTAATCTTCCATAATTGATGTTTTTCAAAGTTAAAAAATATAAATTTTTCAGGGATAGTTTTTTTAGTAGGCCTGATGAGGCAGTAACAGAAAATATATTAACACCTGCAGGTAAAGAAGAATTAAAAATCATATATTCTTTGCTTTCATAAAACTCTGGAACCTTAAATATATTATTAAAATTTGTACATGTAGAAAGAATCTGATAATTACCCTGCGATAAAACAAAAGATAAAGCCAATATGGGAAAGAGTTTATTCATTATTCGGCTTGTTTTCTTGTTGCTCAATTTCAAGTAAAACGCCAGCTGCTTTCAGTTCTGAGATTGCAACTGCATCAAATCCCATTGATAATAAACTAAAAAAAACAGCTAACTCTAAAGTATTAGTTCCTCCACTCAGGAATGCTAAAGAACAAAATTGAGATATCCTTGAAAAACCAAAATAATCAGCTGTTTTTTTTAAATGTGTTCCTGAATTAGGTCTAATATGAGCATTACTACTAATACTATTAAAGCTGATTTGTGTTATGATATCTCCATTTTCGTCTTCAATTCTGTTTACTTTATCAATGGCAATAAAGCTGCTTTTTTCTTGATTTATCTTTTTATAATAAATATTATACTCATCTTTTTTTTCAATTATTACTTCTTCAATTTTTAAAATTTTTGAATTTGGGGTATCTTGATAATAAACAGTATCTGCGAACATCAAGCCAAATAAACACATTAAAACAATCTTCTTCATAACTCTCTCTTTTGTTTGCATTAAAATATACAAAAATTATAACAATGATAACGGGTCAATATCAAATTGATATCGAACTCTTTTTAATTTAGATAAATAATCGTTTAATTTTTTGTTTTTTAAATAAGCATCTTGCAATCTTAATGGTTTATCGCTTTTTACTATAATATGATAGCGATATAAATTGTTAATTTTTTCTATAGGAGCTAAAGTAGGACCCAGAACAGTAAATTTATTTTCATTTAAAAAATTAATTATTGGGTTCATTGTCTTTTCAAGATCTTTGATATTTTTACCTTTTAACAATATTCTAATAATTTTTGAAAATGGAGGATAGTCCAACTCTAACCGGTCTGCCATAAGTATATTGTAATATTTTTTAGTATCCATAATTGAAGAACTCATTATATATGGATCGTTTGTATTATAACTTTGAATAATGGCTTTACCTTTTTTTTCTCCTCTTCCTGATCTACCACACACTTGATATAATAGCTGAAAAATTCTTTCACTAGATCTAAAATCTGGTGAAAATAATCCTATGTCAGCATTAAGTACTCCTACTAAGGTTACATTATGAAAATCAAAGCCCTTAGAAACCATTTGGGTCCCAATTAATATATCTGATTTATAATCATCAAAATCTTTTAATATTTGCTTATATGCATTTTTTTTAGATGTGCTATCCGCATCAAATCTTGAAATTCTTGCACTGGGGAAAAACTTGCTAAGTTCAGCTTCAATCTGTTCAGTTCCAATCCCTTTAAATAATAATTTATTACTACCACAATCTGTGCATTTTTCAGGAATAGAATATCTTTCATCGGTATGATGACACACTAGCTGGTTGTATGTTTTGTGATAAGTTAAAGGCACGCTTGTCTTAGAAGAAGTAAAAACATACCCACATTCCGAGCAATACAGCATCGACGCATATCCTCGTCTATTATGAAGCAAAATCATCTGCTCTTTCTTTCTCAGTCGACTATTAATGCTATCTAAAAGTTTCTGACTGAAAATCTGATCTTTATTTTCTTCATCAAACATATTAACTAATTCAACAGATGGATATGTTGCCGAACCATAGCGTTCCATTAATTCAAATAAATTATATTTACCTTTAGAACTATTATAATAGGATTCAATACTTGGTGTTGCGCTACCTAATATTGCAGGAATATTTAAGTTCTTAGATCTAATAATAGCAATATCACGAGCATTATACGCCGGCATACCCTCAGCTTGCTTATATGAGGCATCATGCTCTTCATCAACAATTATTAACGACAAGTTTTTAATAGGCAAAAATACTGAGCTTCTAGTACCAATAATAATTTTAAGATTTTGATTCTTTAAATTATTCCACGTCCATTTTTTTTCGGAATTTGTCATTCCGCTATTCCATATTCCAACCTGACTACGAAAATATAGCTTAAATCTTTTTGCTGTCTCAGGTGTAAGTACAATTTCAGGAACTAAAATTAAAGCTGTCTTATTTTGTTTTAATAATTTTTCTACTAACTTTATATATATTTCTGTTTTTCCACTACCAGTAACACCATGGATTAAGTTGACAGAGAAACAATCATTATTAATTTTGGTTTCTAGCTCTTTAAATATTTTATCCTGTTCTTTAGATAATTTAAGCTGTGGAACTCTGTTAGGAACTCTAACCTCTAAAAGCGGATCATAAGTAATTGAGCTTTCTTTAACAGATATATATTTGTCTCTTAATAATGTCTTGATACTATCATTAGATGTCTGAATTTTATCTTTTAATTTTTTCAAACTAATAAAACTTTCTTCTAATTTAATAGATTCTAAAATACGTTTTCTAGATAGACCTTTTACCTGCTTAGCCTCTAATGTTTTTTTACCCAAATTTGTTATAATAAATTCTTTCTCTTTTTTAAGGTTTTTAAAATCTCTGGAAAACAAAAATGGAAATATGCTTTTAACAACCAAGCCCTTAGAGGTTAAATAATAACGACTCATCCAGTCAATTAATTCTATGATATCTTGGTTTTCTTTAATACTGTTTGAGAAAATAGCGTCAATAGACTTTATTTTTCCCAAGTATTCTTTGTTTTGAACAATATTATTAACGTAACCAATTGCAGTTCTTCGACCAAAGGGAAGCCCCACAAGAGTACCTTTTTTAATATCTTTTTCTAATTTTTCAGGGATTAGATAGGAAAATGTATGGTTAACAGCTATTGGTAGATAGACCTCTGCATACATATCTTAACTATTTTCTACACTTTATTAATTCTACGAACTTGACTTTTCATTTACTTTTATTTTTATTGACGCCACCAAATCTTCTCCTAAATTAACACTAACTTTATGGCTGCCCACAGACTTAATTGGTTCGTCTAATTCAATCTCTTTTTTGTCAACCTTAAGATTTTGACTTATAAGCTCATCGCTAATCATTTGAGAAGTCACAGAGCCAAATAATTTTCCTTCTTCTCCCGCTTGTAGTGAAAACTTTAATGTTAGTTTATTTAAAACATTAAATAGTGCCTCTAAATTGCTTCTTTCTTTTGCATATTTCAGCTCTTTTTGTTTTAATATTTGATCAATAGATGTCTTGTTTTCCTTACTTGCAAATAATGCTAAATTTCTTGGAATTAAAAAATTTCTTGCATATCCATCTTTGACATTTACACTGTCTCCCATTTTGCCCAAATTATCAACATCTTGAATTAGTATAACTTTCATTTTAACTCCTTTTAATTACTTGCTAATAAGGTTTGTATAAGGCAACAATGCAATATTGCGCGCCTTTTTAATTTCTTTTGCTAATCTTCTTTGATATTTAGCGGATACCCCTGTTACATAACTAGGAATAATTTTTCCTTGCTCAGTAATAAACTTTTTCAAAAACATATATTCTTTATAATTTATTTTTGATATCAATTTAGGATCTTCTTTAAAAGGACAAATCTTTTTATTGTTTATTAAGCTCATATTATATCTCCTTTTTGTTGTTTTCATCTTCTGATGATGCTTCAAGCTCATCTGATTTAACATCCTCTGTTGATGATGCTTCAGGCTCATCTGATTTAACATCCTCTGTTGATGATGCTTCAGGCTCATCTGATTTAACATCCTCTGTTGATGA
>MDTB01201807.1_pt1 | contig 116471 bp, 95 predicted proteins | sample 811161 | NCBI WGS metagenome assembly MDTB01 (sample SAMN05326650, study PRJNA326480) | marine metagenome | isolation source: seawater | place: Mediterranean Sea | collected 2009 | reverse complement strand
CGTTATTTTATTATTAAACCACGTTATTTTATTATTAAACCACGTTATTTTATTATTAAACCACGTTATTTTATTATTAAATTACGTTATTTTATTATTAAATTACGTTATTTTATAATTTAGAATGTGGAACTGTTTATAACAGTGTTACAAGACAAGATAATATTTAATTTACTATCATGCCGAGTAACAAGATGATTACACTTCATGCGCGTTTAAAATCAATCACAAACGTGGCAAACGGGATCAATGCTTTCGAACTGATTGGGGGCGGGGAGGATCCGCTGCCGCCCTTCACGGCTGGCAGCCATATTGATATCCATCTCGATAACGGGTTAATCAAGCAATATTCTCTCTGCAATGACCCCGATGAAATTAATCGTTATGTATTTGCTGTACAGCGCGAAGAGACTGGCAACGGCGGATCAAAAGCCATTCATGACACACTACGTGCGGGAGACTACTTAACCATTTCAATCCCTCGGAATAATTTTCCACTTGCGCAGAATGTTGAGAACCATCTATTTTTAGCCGGTGGAATTGGGGTGACCCCAATCATGGCTATGATTAAAGCCTGCCAATCCAAGAGCTTAAAATTCGAATTAATTTATTGTGTCCGTTCTCCAGAGAAGACTGCGTTTCTCAATGAACTGGCAAAAATAGACAACGTGACCATCCATAATGACCAGGGCGACCCTGCCCACAGTTATGATTTCTCCGAATTGCTTGGAAACCCGATGACCGGCACCCACCTATATTATTGCGGTCCACCCGGTTTTATGAGAGCTGTGAAAAGCGCCGCGGCTAATTGGCCAAAAGGAACGTGCCATTTTGAATATTTCACTACTCTCGACAAAGATCACCAACCAGCCGCCCCAGAAAACGCAACCAATGCGTCATTTCAAGTCAAATTGAATAGTACTGGAGATATTATTGATGTGCCCGTTAACAAATCGATAGCCGACGCTTTGCGTGAACACGGTATTGAGGTACAAACATCCTGTGAGTCAGGCCTTTGTGGAACGTGTCAAATAAGGTATCTTGAAGGCACTCCTGAACACCATGATCTCATCCTTGATGAGGAAACCCGGAAAACTGATATTTTAATTTGCTGCGCCCGTTCCCACTCGCCATTGTTGGTTCTCGATCTATGATAGTTATCCTCGACTTGGGAAAGGCCGGTACTAAAGCTCTTAACACCTTACTTGATTAGTGCGATTAGTCGGTATCAGGTAGGCGACACATATCCTGCACTACCCCACCAATATATGGCGCAAAATAGAAACAACCACACCACGTCGACAAAGTGCCAATACCAGGCAGCGGCCTCAAAACCAACGTGGTTTTCAGCAGTAAAATGTCCTTTTTTTACTCGAAAATAACAGACAATAAGAAAAATTGTCCCGACAATCACGTGAAATCCATGAAAACCCGTTGCCAGATAAAAAGTTGACGAGTAGATGCCATCAGTGAACCCAAATGCGGCATGACCATACTCGTATGCCTGCGTCCCCGTAAACAAGATGCCAAGCGCGACCGTCCAGAATAGCCCTGTCGCAGTTCTTTTATGATCTCCCAACATCATCGCATGATGGGCATAAGTTACCGTTGCCCCCGACGTGAGAAGAATCAGCGTATTTAAAAAAGGTAAGGTCCACGTGTTAAAAGGGATAATACCCTCTGGAGGCCAAACCTCATGTGCAGTGCGACTCAAAAACGGGATCGTCGCATCAAAAAACGCCCAGAAAAAAGCAAAGAAAAACATTACTTCTGAGGCAATAAACAGCACCATACCCATGCGCAAGCCGTGACGCACAACATCTGTATGATCGAGTCCATTCTCGGCTTCTAAGATTACATCTCTCCACCATCCGTACATCACATAAAGCATAATTACGAGACCGAGCATAAAACCCCAGATTGGTCCTTCATGCATGTACCAAATTCCACCCGTCGCCATCACAAAGGCCGCAACCGAGCCCACAAATGGCCACTTAGACGGGTTTACCATGTGGTAGGGGTGGGTTTTCTCTGAGCTAACCATCAATGATCTCCATTCGACGGAAAAATTATCTAACTATCAATCTCGTCATTACTTCCACTTTTTCGGCTCAGCGTCCTATCAACATTGTCTTCATCACGTTCAACGGGATAAAAAGTATAGGATAAGGTGATCGCGCTAATTTCTTGAGTTTTGGGATCCGAAAAAATTTCAGGGTCTACGAAGAACTCTACTGGCATGTCGATTTCTTGCCCCGGCTTCAAGGTTTGTTCTACAAAACAAAAGCAATCAATTTTTGAAAAATAGGACGCAGCCTTGAAGGGTGTCACATTAAAAATTGCCGTCCCCGTTAATAAATTAGCACTTGTATTTTTAACGCGGTAGAAAGCTAGGCTTGGCTCTCCTAACTTTACGGTCTGCTTAACTTGCACTGGTTTAAAGTGCCATTGAAGCGCTTTATTAGTATTAGCATCAAATCTAACCTCAATCGTTCCGTTTGACTTTTTTACGGGTGCGCCAGCAATTTTAATCTTCGGTGTGCCTCCGTATCCCGTGACCCGACAAAACAACTCGTAAAGCGGAACCGAAGCGTAAGCTAAGCCCAACATTCCAACTACAAGCGTTACAAGACTTATTGCTATTCGCCGATTTCTAGTCTGAAGGCTAGCCATTCCCGTTTTCCGATTTACCTGTCTTTGCCAGTTATTCGGCTGGTGCCTTGCCGGCCATGTCCGGTAAATCCTCATGTGTGTGCCAAGGTGCAGGAGAGTCTACGGACCATTCCAACGTTGTTGCACCCTCGCCCCACGGGTTCGCCCCAACTCTAGTTCCTGCTGCGTATGTTCTCCACAATACGACAAAAAACAGCAAGGTGCCAACAGCGGTTATCAAGGCCCCAATCGACGAAATATAATTGTAAGGTGCATAGGCGTCTGGATAATCTGGAATACGGCGAGGCATGCCCGCAAAGCCAGAAAAGTGTTGTGGAAAAAACAATACGTTAACACCAATGAAAAACAACCAGAATTGTAACCGCGATAGAGTTTCCGGATACTGGCGACCGCTCATTTTACCAATCCAGTAATACCAGCCAGCAAACATACCGAGAATCGCGGCAATCCCCATGACATAGTGAAAGTGTGCAACGACGTAGTAAGTATCGTGGAACACCAGGTCAGCACTTGAGTTTGCCAAAGTAATGCCGGTGACACCGCCGACTACGAACAAAAAGATGAACGCAACCGCGTACATCATCGGTACCTCCATGCGAATTGATCCCCCCCACATTGTTGCAAGCCAACTGAAAATTTTCACGCCAGTAGGCACGGCAATGACCATTGTTGCTGCGGTGAAATAAGCTCGCGTATTGACATCAAACCCAACCGTATACATGTGATGTGCCCAAACCACAAACCCGACCACGCCAATGGCTGCCATGGCGTAAGCCATGCCCAAATAGCCGAAGACAGGCTTTTTTGAAAACGTCGATACTATTTGCGAGATAATGCCGAAAGCCGGGAGGATAATGATATACACCTCAGGGTGTCCAAAAAACCAAAATAAGTGTTGCCATAAAACTGGATCACCCCCTTGGCCAGGGTCAAAAAATGAGGTCCCAAAATTACGATCAGTGAGCAGCATTGTAAGGCCGCCCGCCAAAACTGGCAGCGCCAACAAAAGCAAGAAAGCTGTAATCAGCATTGCCCACACAAATAAAGGCATGCGATGAATCGTCATGCCGGGTGCGCGCATGTTAAAAATCGTAACAATAAAATTGATAGCGCCCAAAATTGATGAGGCACCTGCTACGTGTAACGATAATATACCGAAATCGACGGCCCTGCCCGGATGAAAGTCTGCACTTGATAATGGTGGGTACACTGTCCAGCCTGTGCCGGGCCCACCATCGATAAACGCGGCAATCAGGAGCAAAATAAACCCAGCCGCTAATAACCAAAAGCTAATATTATTCATCCGCGGAAAAGCCATATCAGGCGCACCAATCATCAGCGGAACAAACCAGTTTCCAAAACCACCGATCATGGCAGGCATAACGACAAAAAACACCATAATGAACCCGTGACCGGTAACCAAAACGTTGTAAAATTGGCGGCCCTCCGGATCATTGGAGATCAATTGTAATCCGGGCTCAGCCAATTCAGCGCGGATGTACCACGACATGACACCTCCAATAATAGCCGCAATCATAGCAACCCAAAGGTATAGGGTCCCAATATCCTTGTGATTGGTTGAACAAAACCACCGCGTAAAAAAACCCGGATAGTGATGCTCATGCTCCCCGTGATGAGCTTCCACTGAATTAGCCATTACTCGATACCTCTTTGAAAAAAACCTTGGTCACACGTCATCTCCCCAAACAGACTTATCTTATTTCAACTTGAGCCACGCGAAGAGTTTCATCTGATCTGCTATTTGCAGCAAATTCCAGTTTTGCCTTAACTACCCACTTTTTGAAGTTCTCTCTCGATAATGCCTTAATATGAATTGGCATAAAACTGTGATAAACCCCACAAAGCTCGGAACACATGCCGTAATAGCTGCCAGGTTTGTTGATCCTCACCCATGTTTCATTTACCCGGCCAGGCGTGTTATCTAACTTTACTGCGAGAGATGGAATAGCCCAATTATGGATGACATCGTTTGAGGACAGCAACAATCTAATATTGGTATTTGCCGGCAGGTAGACCGGATTATCAACGCTCAGCAGCCTTGGCTGACCCGGCTTCAACTCGTCATCCGGTATGGGGTTGCTATCGAATTCCAAATCTCCGTGGTCAGGATAAATATACGTCCAATACCACTGGTTTCCTGCAACTTTGAGTGTCATCTCTGCGTTTGGCGTTTGATCTGTATAATACAACACTTTCAACGAGGGTACCGCGATGGCAACTAAAATAAGGACTGGAATGGCCGTCCAAGCGACTTCAAGTGCCGTGTTATGAGTTGTCTTGGTGGGTGTTGGGTTACGTTTCTCTCTGAAGCGGATTATGCAGTATGCCAAAAGGGCAAGAACAAAAACTACAATACCGACTTCAATCCAAAGAAGCAGAACATTGAGATCGTTAATTTTTTCAGCAGATGGCGACATCGGCTCTTGCAACCACATTTGCCATGGCTTGGATCGCGCCACGTACTCTTCAGCCAAAACGGGACCAACAGCTAATAATCCCAGCCAAACTACCGAAGTTTTTATGATAAGTCTTTTGAACATGTTTTCCATCCGACATTAAGATCAGAATTTGGTTACAGACTTCTTTTAGGATATCCTTCGACACCCTGAAAGGGTTTACATTTGCCCCGTCTCACTCCGACTTACTGTAACTTTTTATCTGGCCTCACTGGGTCGTGCAAGCGTTCCGATGAGATATACTCACTGCTCGCGATTGATGGTCGTGTGGGTTCGTAATTATCGCGAGCCATGGAAACGGATTTAGAGTGCCGGTGGAAACGAGGTCAAGTATTGAACTGCGGGTGAATCGGTCTTAATAACAAATAGGATAAATTATGCGGATAACAACAAAATGCGAAAAAAAAAATTGGGTTCTTGGCCTCATTTTGGCTGGCTTTGCGTTATTTATGTACTTAAGTATTTTTGTGAAGATGTTCTAAAAAACTGCCGGTGGCCTGTAACCCTCTAGCTAAAGGTTCCCATTTATGTTTGGTATCCAAGACTTAGTGCATGTAAATGCTTTATTGAACGCAATCTCAGTAGTCTTTTTACTGGCAGGATATCATTTTATTCGAGGTGGTGATATCAAACACCACAAAATATGTATGATGGGAGCCGTGGCGGTTTCGGCACTTTTTTTGGTAACCTATGTCGTTTATAAAGCTAATTCTGGATTTGCAAAATTCGGCGGGGAGGGCTGGATAAGGCCCATTTATTTCTCGTTTCTTGCCGTTCATGTAGTGGCGGCTTTATCACTCGTCCTAATGGTTCCGTGGACTTTATTACGCGCGCTGAACAGCGATTTCCAACTACACCGCAAAATAGCCCGTAAAACTTGGCCAATTTGGATGTACGTTGGTGTTTCCGGCGTCATCATTTACTTGATGGCCGTCCACATCTACCCGTATTCAGCCTAAAGTTGTTGATTAAACAATTAACATGAGTGCTTTTCGTCCCGCCCAAGAGCAACGCTGGGATATCTATGCAGGTTTTCAATCTGCAATGGCTGATGCAAAAGCTCAAGCTGAGTTGCGCGGCTGGTGTGGGTTGGGCTTGCTATCCCTATCTACAGCCGGGGTCTTCGCTTTGTTACTTGCGATCTCACGGATACCGGGTGCGGGGGCGGCGTTTCCCTGGCCCGTACATTTTTTTGAAAAAGGCTTGGTGATACACGTTATATTCGCATTTGTAGTCTGGTTTTTATGTATTTTAGGCGCTTTGATGACAATTGGCTCTCACCGTATAGCCGCAGGGGGTCATAGCGAGCGAAAAATTGGACAGGCCGCCCTTTGGATTACGTATCTCTCGCAACCTCTGATATTGGTTCCAGCTTTCTTAGATAGGGGCGAAGCCAGTCTCAACAACTATGTCCCTGTAATCATTGATCCATTGTACTACAGCGGCCTCGCCATGCTATCCGTGGGTTTTGTGATCGCTATTATCCGTTTCATAAAAGTGATCCCACAGCGGCTTGGTCCGTTAGAACCAGTCGGAATGAGTGCACTGAGTGGGGCTCTTCTTCTTATTTTAGCTTTCGCTTGCTTCATATTAGCTGGAAACGCCCTCTCAGGATCGCCCGTGGACAGCGTGTTCAACGAACATCTTTTCTGGGGAGGCGGCCATATCCTCCAATTTCTCAACGTGGCACTAATGCTTGGTGGTTGGTACGTGCTTGGAGGCCTAGCACTTCGGGAGCCAGCAATGCACCCACGCTTGCTGTCATTGGCCCTCGTTTTATTGCTATCATCAGCCGCAATGGGACCCCTTTTTTATCTGATATTTGAGGCTTTTTCGTTTGAGCAAACAACAGCCTTCACACGGTTACAATTTGCGCTGGCTCCGCCATGCCTGCTGGCGGCAACGCAGATTTTGAAAACTGTATTCACAGTGCGTAGCCGTAGCCAATTACCATGGGAGCAGCCTGCGTTTTTATGCTTGATACTATCCCTTGTTGTGTTCGGTGTTGGGAGCTTTTTCGGCCTCTTTGTGGACGGTGCGGATACGCGCACACCGGCCCACTACCATGGAGTGATTGGCGGAGTAAACATCGTATTCATAGGTTTATTTCTTCAGTTTTTCATGCCATTGTGTGGACGTCCTGTGCTCTTAACACACTCTACACGGGCCCTCATTCACATGTATGCATGGGGTCAAATATTAGCTAGTTCCGGGCTTTTTCTTGCGGGCGGTTACGGAGCGCCGCGTAAAACTGCGGGCCCCGAGCAGGATTTGGAAGCTATGGGCGCCGTGATCGGTATGTATGTAAACGGGATCGGTGCGCTAGTAGCTGTCGCTGGAGGTATTATGTTCATCTGGATTTGTTCCAGTGCATTATTGCGCGGGAAGTAAATCGAAATGCTAAACTATATGAAGGCTGGTCATATCCACGATCTTTGCCGTATAAGAAGCGGGCATTAGGATCATAGCAGGGTTAGTCAGGCAGCCATATGCAAATCTCCAAACAGCGCGAAGTTGAAACCGCTGAATTAAATGAAGAGCGACACCGTTTCTGGATTCGGGATTACGCCGTCTTGCTGAAGCCTCGAGTTATGTCTTTAGTTGTGTTTACTGCGGCATGTGGCTTAATCCTTGCCCCCGGTAGTATTGATCTCGACCGGGCCCTTGTTGCAGTAATTTGTATCGCAGCAGGCGCGGGCGCATCCGGTGCGATTAATATGTGGTATGACAAGGATATCGATCGCGTCATGACTCGGACAAAAGACCGCCCCATCCCGGCCGGGCGTCTCTCACCAATGGAAGCATTATACTTCGGCATCGTATTGTCTCTGAGTGCAACCGCCGTAATGGCGATATGGGTCAACTCCACTGCTGCCCTCCTTCTGGCCATGACAATCCTTTATTACGTTTTCGTTTATACCATATGGCTTAAACGCAGGACGCCACAGAATATCGTTATCGGTGGGGTATCGGGGGCATTTCCTCCAATGATTGGCTGGGCCGCAGTTACCGATGACATTGGACTGGGTTCAATCGCAATGTTTGCCATTATTTTCTTATGGACACCGCCACATTCGTGGGCGTTAGCTTTGTTCCGCCAGAGCGATTATGCCGCTGCCGATATCCCGATGATGCCAGTCGTGGTGGGAGAAAAAGAAACTAAACGTCAGATGCTTATTTATACAGCATTCCTGATACCGGCAACACTATCACCACTTGCATTGGGTATGTCTGGTATCTGTTATGGCCTAATTGCGCTAGGGCTCGGTGTTGAGTTATGGCGTCGTCTTTGGAGAGTTTGGAAATCTGAAGATGTGATGTTAGCGCGACCATTATTTCTGTTTTCTATTATCTATCTGTTTGCCATTTTCGTTGCACTCTTAGCTGATCGAATAGTATTCATCCCTCTTGTCTGACGGAGGTAGTAAACTTTGTGTAGAAGCGTGGCTGGCCATCAAACACTCTAAATCATTGATCTGTTCGGTGGTTTACAACTCATGTGTGTAGTCGAAACATTTAAAAATAAAGATATGGGAGACTCCCACAAACCCCTCTATTTTAATAGAGCTTGCGTTAAACAAACTATGGACAATCTTCCCCCATCCCTCGATCAAGATATTCTAAATGCTCAGCTTCCCATCGGGGCCTGCAGCATAAGGGCAAAAAAACATGAGCCTTGACCATTTACTGGCACCACGGGGAGCCACTGCTGCACTCGCTGGATTTGCAGCGAACTTAACTTACCAAGATTTACCAGATGCTGTGATCAATCATTTAAAATATGCTACTCTCGATGGCCTTGGTTGCATCATCCATGGCGCAACACTTCCTTGGACGCAAAAGATTGCAGAGATGGCCCAAATTGAAGCCGGCAAACCAGAGGCCACTATATTTGGGATAAACCTCAAGGTTCCAGCTGCGGTGGCGGCTTTAGTCAATGGTACAGCAGGCCATGCATTTGAGTTGGATGACATACATCGTGATTCTATCATTCACCCAAATTCACTTGCACTACCAGTTGCATTTTCTCTCATCGAACGTGAAAATGGCTTAAACGGAAAAAGTTTTCTGACCGCAGTCGCGGCTGGTTACGAGGTAGGTGCGCGAATTGGTTCAGCGGCGGGACCCAGCTTACTAATCAATGGTTTTCATCCACAGGGTACAACCGGCGTTTTTACAGCTGCGGCAACTGCAGCTCGGCTACTGTCACTTGGACCCATTACTACCCAACATGCGTTGGGCATCGCGGGCTCTTTGGGTGCGGGCCTCATGGCAGCTCAAGAGGGAGCCATGGTAAAACGGCTACATTCAGGGCGCGCAGCGGAAACAGGCCTTCGTGCCGCTTTGCTGGCAGCATCGGGCTTCACAGGAATAACAGATGTCGTGGAGGCCAAATATGGCGGTTTTCTCTCTACTCATAGCACAACGCCTAAACCTCAAAGGCTTATTTCAGGCCTTGGCAGGGAGTGGGAACTATTAAGCACAGGCTTCAAGCCATATGCCACGGTAACTTCAATTCATTGCTGCTTAGATGCGCTAAGTTTAATTCGGACAGAGAATAAACTCTCAAGTAATGATATTCAGTCTATCGATGTTGCCGTTAGCACACCAACCTACTTACATTGCGCTTGGCCTTATAAAGCCCAAAGCGTTACCGCAGCGCAGATGAACCTTTTCTTCGGCCTTGCTGTAATGGCGCTTGAGGGAGAAGCGTTCATCAGCCAATTCACCCAAGCGATGATAGAAGATCCACGGGTTCTTGAGATGGCATCACGCATCTGCGCGCACATAGACCCTGAAATTGATGCTAAGGGGCCCAAGCACCGCCATGCCGCTAAGGTAACGGTGACGTGCCAAGACGGAAGGAAATTTAATAAGCAGATTTCGGCCAGCAAGGGGAGCCCCGGAAATCCATTCACGCCCGATCAAATTAAATCAAAATTCCGCGCCATTACGAAGGGTATTCTTACATCAAATGCTCAAAATAATTGCCTGCGCTGGATTGAAAAAATGGAAAACAAGGCGGACGTCAGGGAACTAATTTCAATTAGCATAAACAACATATAAATTACTATTTACTAAGGTTCACGTCACTTCGAGGAATATTACCAATGGTCCCACCAGTAGTTGCCTACAAAACGCTTGAGACCCGTTTCCACCGTATCGCGCTATTATCCGAGGCGACAAGCGTTCTCAATTGGGATGCTGCTACTGTTATGCCCCAAGGCGGCGCGACAGCACGTGGCGCTCAATTGGCCGAATTGCGGGCAGTCACTCACGGTTTAATCACTGCACCCGATATTGGCGACTTGATTGCTGAGGCCGAGGAAAATATTAATGAACTAGACGGTTGGCAAAAAGCTAATTTGCGGGAAATGGCCCACATTCGATTAAAAGCGAATTCCGTGCCAGAAGATCTGGTTGTGGCATCAAGCCGCGCGTGCTCGATATGCGAGACAACATGGCGCGAGGCCCGCGCCGAAGCCGATTTCCCGGCGGTTAAGCCAGCATTGCAAGAAGTGCTTAACCTCACCCGTAAGGTCGGTCAAGCAAAGGCAGAAGCAACTGGCCTGTCACTTTACGATGCTCTTCTAGATGATTATGAGCCCGGCGGAAGAAGCGCCAATATCGACCAGCTCTTTACCAAACTCCGGCATTTCCTGCCAGACTTTATTCAGAGAGTAGTTGATCGCCAGCAAGCATTTCCTCCATCGCAAAAACCCATAGGGCCATTCTCAATCTCAAAACAAAAATCCCTCGCTAAGAAATTCATGGCAGCATTCGGTTTCGACTTCAATCATGGTCGTTTAGACGTTAGCCTCCATCCATTTTGTGGAGGAATACCAGAAGATGTGCGAGTCACAACGCGGTATGACGAGGGAGACTTCACATCAAGCCTCATGGGCGTTTTGCATGAGACTGGGCATGCCCTTTATGAACGCGGATTGCCGCTACCGTGGCGTCGACAACCAGTTGGAGAAGCTCTTGGCATGGGATTCCATGAGAGCCAATCCTTACTAATTGAGATGCAGGTTTGCCGCTCACGGGAGTTTCTCGAGTGGGCCGTACCGATCATGAAAGAGATTTTCCTCGGGTCCGGCCCCGCTTGGGATATCAATAACGTTTATCGCCTATACACGCGCGTTGAACCCAGCTTCATCCGTGTTGATGCGGACGAAGTCACCTATCCGGCGCATATAATTCTGCGTTATCAATTGGAGCGTGCACTTTTAAACAGAGACCTGACCTTAAACGAGCTTCCCACCGCATGGAACGACGGTATGGGGGACTTGCTCGGTATCACCCCACCATCTGATCGTGAAGGCTGTTTGCAGGATCTGCATTGGTATGACGGAGCTTGGGGCTACTTTCCGACCTACACAATTGGTGCCATGACTGCAGCGCAATTATTCGACGCTGCAAAATATCAAGATACGTCAATCGAGCCAAGCATTGCCGAAGGAAACTTCCAACCTCTTCTCGCTTGGTTATCAAATAACATCCATAGTAAGGCCCGCCTTTTAAACGGACCAAATTTACTTATAAATGCCACAGGTAAATCTTTAGATCCTGATGTTTTCGAGAGACACCTTAGGGCACGATACGATTGTTAATTTTGTCGCAGTTACCCAGACTAAGTAGAGTTACCCGATTACAAGGAGGTTCCAATGCACGAAATTGACCCAATTACCTTAGAAATGTTCTGGCGCCGGTTTAATGCAACCGTCGACGAATTGGCAGCAACTCTCAAGCGCACTTCTTTTTCCACTGTAGTCCGTGATGTAAACGATTACGCGGCGGCGATCTTCGATGCAGACCAGCGGTTATTAGCTCAGTCCCCCGAGTCGACCCCCGGTCTGTGCGGCCCATTGGGTTCTATGCTTCATCACATGCTCAGAGATAACCCACCCCATGAATTGCAAAATGGTGACGTCATTATAGGTAACAATCCGTGGCATGGATCGGGACATCATAACGACATTACGGTTACAACGCCTGTATTTTTCAGGGACAAAATTATTGGCTACACTGTTACTTGCTGCCATCACGTAGATATTGGCGGCAGACGGGCTACGATTGAGAGCCGCGATAATTACGAGGAAGGGCTCCGCATTCCGCATTTAAAAATTTTCAAAGCTGGCGAACTAAATACCGATGTCTTAGCTTTTATCCAAAATAATGTTCGCTCCCCGGAGACGGTTTTAGGAGATTTGAGGGCACAATTTGCAGCCAATCACGTCGGTGCGGAGCGCTTAGTCGCAATGTGTAGAGAACGAGGGTGGCCAGACTTGCAAATTGTCGCAGATGAGATGATCGCACGCTCGGAGGCTCTTGCCCGATCAGAAATTTTAAAAATCCCGAACGGTGTCTTCACATCTATCTGTACGATTGGAATCGACGACGGTGAAGAGATAACGATAAAATGTACGGTTACTATCGCTAATGATAACATGGCAATTGATTTTGCAGGCACATCTGACCAAGTACCAACAGCCATAAATTGCACGTATACATATGCGTGCTCCTACACAACTTTTGCTGTTAACGCACTGCTTGAGCTGCCGATTAAAATGAACGAGGGCACATTAAAACCGCTAACCATTAAGGCTGATGAAGGGTCTATTTTAAACTGCACCTTTCCTGCCCCTGTTTTTGCACGTACATCCGTTGGTAACTACTTGGCTGAAGTTATTTTCGAAGCCCTTGCAGATGCTATTCCCAACCGAATTACAGCGGGCGCAGGCTCAACACCTATGTGGGGACAATATTACTTTGGAAGACGCCGCCGCGATGGTGGCAGCTTTGCTCCCTTGAATGTCGTAAATGGCGGGTTAGGCGCTCGGCCTGATCGGGACGGTGTCTCGTGTCTATCGTTCCCGGTTAACGTTGGTAATACGCCCATTGAAGTTTTAGAAAGTGATATTCCCATCTTAATCCATCAGCGCGCGCTTTGGCCGGATAGCGCCGGCGCCGGCAAATATCGTGGCGGTCTCGGGCAGGTGTTTGAAGTCGAGGTCCTTAAGGGTCCACAAGGTCCTGACGGCGCGATATTAGCAAGCTTTCGAGCGGGACGTCTTACGCTATCAGTTCCCGGATTTCTGGGGGGTGGAAATGCAAAGAAAGGTGAACTTTATATTAACGGGTCGACCCAAAACTCGGGCATACAACGGGAACTGAACCCCGGCGACAAATTCTTGTGCCGAATTCCCGGCGGAGGAGGGTTGGGTAATCCAGAGGATCGTTCTGAAGCAATGATCCAGCGGGATCTGGATTATGGACTGATTAGCGTCGAAGCAGCCTCAAAGCTCTACGGCTACAAAGCGGATAACTGAGCATGGCAAAGAGTTTAGGGACTGATATCGGGGGCACCTTTACAGACTTCGCTTTAGCCAACGATGCAACCGGTGAGGTTCGCATCCACAAATGCCTGACCACACCGAGCGATCCATCAGAGGCTGTTAGTCAAGGTGTTGCAGCACTTGGACCCGAATCACTTAAAGACCTAACTTATCATATTCACGGGACGACACTGGTAATTAACGCGGTAATTGAGCGCAAAGGCGCGAAAACAGGCTTGATCACTAGCCCGGGGACACGAGACATTTTAGAAATAGGGCGTGAAAAACGCTACGACGGATATGATCTAAAAATCAGTTTTCCTGAGCCCCTTGTCCAGCGACCGAACCGCTTGGAAGTTTTAGAGCGTGTCTATGCCGACGGGACCGTGTTTCAAAAACTTGAGGAATCAAGTGTTCGTGAAGCTATAGCTCTCCTTCTCAAAAATAATGTCAAAACCATTGCGGTAGTTTTGCTTCATTCCTACGTAAATCCAACACACGAAAAGCTAATTGGTGATATAATTCACGAGATTGCGCCAGATATTCCTGTCTCATTATCGTCCGATGTACTACCTGAAATTAAAGAGTTTGAACGCACATCAACCACCGTTATCAACGCCTATGCCAAGCCCGCAACTGGAGAGTACCTGAGTAAATTGAATACGCGGATGCAAGAAGCGGGTGCTGACAGTGAATTGTTAATGATGCTGTCCAGTGGAGGTACAACAACCTCAGAGACTGCACGAAGTTATCCGGTTCAAATTATCGAGTCGGGTCCCGCTGCAGGCGCTTTAGCTGCAGCGCATTACGCTCGGCTAGCGGGCCTTGATCATGTGCTTGCCTTCGACATGGGCGGGACCACGGCAAAAATGTGTCTTGTAAATGAGGGTCGTATTGCGAAAACGACCGAGTTTGAAATTGCACATGTGCATCGCTTCAAAACCGGCAGTGGTTTTCCAGTCCGCATTCCGGTAGTGGATCTCATGGAGATAGGCGCTGGGGGTGGGTCGATTGCACGGGTAACTGAGGTAGACACGGTCCAAGTAGGGCCAAAAAGCGCTGGCGCAGCGCCCGGGCCAGCGTGTTATGGGCAAGGCGGCACCAAACCAACAGTCTCAGATGCTGATCTAGTTCTTGGATATCTAGACCCAAAACATTTTCTGGGTGGAGACCTCGAGCTCGATCGGGCCGCCGCCGAGCATGCTCTTAAAGTTGCAATTGGCGAGCCATTAAGCCTAAGCATTGAAGAGGCGGCGCGGGGAGTTTTCGGTATTGTAAACGAGAATATGGCGTCCGCCGCTAAAGTTTATGTCACCGAGCGCGGCGAGGACCCTGGGAAGTATACGATGGTTGCTTTTGGCGGCGCAGGCCCGGTCCATGCAGTCGACTTGGCCCGACGGTTGGGCGTTCATAGGGTGCTAGTCCCCCCGAACGCTGGTGTCGCATCTGCCTTGGGCATGATTGTTGCCCCCATTTCCTTTGACACTGTTCGCTCCATGCCGAGTATTCTCTCCGTAGTATCCAGCATCGACTTAATGGCGCTTTTCGACGAAATGGCGCTCGAGTGCCGAGCTCGCATGCCAAGAGATATCGCAGAGGAAGATATCACGGACGAACTCAGTATTGACATGCGATATCTTGGTCAAGGATATCATGAGAATGTCATAATCGAGTTACAAGATCTCTCAGCTAAAACTTTTCCTGCCGATATCATCACGGCTTTTAATTTGGCTTATAGAAAACTTTACGGTCGGATATATGACGACCTAGAACTCGAGATTGTTAATATCAGATTAAGTGCTTCTGCCCCAGCACGTATCGGGGATTTTAGTAGTTCAACTCGAGCAAAGGGGAGCACAGCGCCGTTCGGTCATAGAGAGGCGTATTGCCCCATTTCGGATAGTTACGTCAGACATACCATATACCGCCGTAACACATTGTGCCCCGGCTCGATTCTAAAAGGGCCCATTATTGTCGAGGAGAATGAGTCCACCACCGTCCTAAACTCTGACTGCACCCTTGCTATTGACGACCGTGGAAGCTTACTTGTGACAATCGGCCTTTGAATTACTCAGCAATGAGGATACGTTGGATAACTAGACCGGCACTTCCTCCAATGCTCTTTTTACTTGGGTGTAATTGCTTGAATCGCAATTTACACAGTCACGTATGCTGCAAAAAATCATGAGGGCAACCGTATGAAGACTGTTGTAATTTTAGGTGGTGGTTACACTGGCACAACAGCAGCCATTAATCTGTCCCGGCTGAGCCCTCACCCACTTACTATTATCGTGGTTGAGCCTCGCAAAGATGTCGGAGCTGGAGTCGCTTATTCTTCTCGTCATCCCGACCATCGGCTCAACGCACCAAGCAGTCTTCACTTCGTCATTCCCGATGAACGCGCCGCGCTTGATGACTGGTTTTTACAGACAGTTGGCCTCGAGTGTGATCCAGAGGCTAGAGCCATCGATGGCAGCTTATTTATTCGACGTAGCGATTTTGGCGATTTTGTCTCCGCCCAATTCAAGCGGCACGCAATTGAAAACCCATCAGGGTCGACGCTTACGCACGTCCGTGATTCTGCGATTGATGTTAAACAACATGGGAAAAGCTTTTTGATCAAAATGGTTTCGGGGTCAATTCTTCGTGCAGATTCCATCTTGATCACAACAAGCAATTACAAACCAAGCATTCCTTTCCCTTTCACTGGTAAACTCGAGACCCATCCCGCTTTAGTTCCGAACCCTTGGGATGTGGATAGCCTCGAAGCTCTGCCAAATAATGCGCGAGGACTAATTATTGGGAATGGTCTGACAGCGGCAGATGTCGTTACATTACTCAAACGGAAAGGCCACACTGGCGTTGTCACCGCTTTGTCAAGACGAGGTTTGCAACCCACTGTTAGACCTCGCTCACATGCCGGATTTGAGCAACATATACTAGATCGTGTCGCTGCACGACCATCACTTTTTACAAAAAAACACGGTCGGCTTCGAACCGTCTTAGAGATCTTTCGTGCTATCCGTTCAGATGTAAAAAAAGCTGAAGCCTCCGGATTACCGTGGCAGTCTGCCTTTGATGATCTTCGGGACTCCGCACGCGATGTTTGGGTGCATCTACCAATTGAGGAAAAACGCCGCTATATGAGGCATGCGGGACCCTATTATGATATCCACCGCTACCGTTTTTCTCCGCAAACGAATGAACAGTTAATCGCCGCTAAAGCACAGGGATGGTTTAAACAACAGCGCGGCAAATTAACTGCTGCGCGATCAGATTGCCGCAGGATCATTGTTGAATGGCAGGATGAGACTAATGGCGAGGCGTACCGTGATACCCTTGACTTTGTAGTCATATGTGTCGGCCCCGAGACCCGACCGGAGAAAACTAGTAATCCTTTGCTGCATTCACTTATCAAGCGCGGTATCGCAAAAACATCAGATTTAGGCGTTGGGTTAGCGACCGATAAATTTAGCCGAGCTATCGGGCATGACAGTATGCCTGTTAACAATGCTTTTGTCTTAGGGCCTCTGGCATTCGCAAGTTTTGGGTATTGCCTTGGTGTGCCGTTCATCATGCCACAGATCAGACAAGCTATTCCTTTTATTCTCTCGGATTTAGGTGCGCGCACAAATATTTGTAAAAGGGAAACTGATATTCTAATCAATGAATTTTAGATACAGTATGCTGTGTTGCAAACAAGCTAATTTCAGGGATGCCTAGATTGAAACTGACGGGTGTGCCATCAATTATCTCTTCGTGGAAAGTCGAGGCGGGGATTACTAGTGCTCAACTGGCTTAGAGTTAGAGTTAAACTCATTGACAAAATATTTAAAATGGCCTGGGCGTTAGATAACGGGCAAGGCCCTCTTTAAATGACTTGCATTACAGTATTTTAATACATCAAGATATTTTGCTCGTTCAACGAATCAGTATTTTTTGTCTATGTGCGTAGCAAGCACAATTCCCGCAGTAACTACGGCGATCCCAACCCATACAAACGAGCTTGGCCATTCATTGAGGACGGGGATCGCAATCAGTGCAGCCATAGCTGGTACGAGGGCCATTACCGCCGCTGTCGACGCAGTGCCGATTACGCGGATCGCCGTAGTGAATAAAAAAACACCTACAAAACTCGGCCCAAACCCCTGATAAATACCTTGCAATACTATCTCCTGCCATTGGGCTTCTCGAAGAGCACTCGGCAATACAGCCAGATAAATCGGACCAAACCATGCCAGATTGACACTTGGCATCAGCACTACGGCTTGAAGAGCGGTCAAGTTCCATACTTTCGTAAAAACTAAATTAAACGCAACAAAACTGGATGCCCCTATGAACATCAAATGCCCAATCCATACATCGTGCTCAACTCCCCGCACCCCCCGGTCCAGAGCTATCAAACCGCACCCCAATAAAATAATAACCATTCCAAAGATTTGGCTAAGAATCGGTTTCTCCTTGAGCCAAACCCATCCAATCAAAGCGACAATTATCGGCAATGTACCGTTCATCATGACGCCGGCGTGAGATGCAGGCGCAAATTGGAACCCACCGAAAGCCAGCCCTAAATATGGCACGCCCTGTCCCACAGAAAAAAGTGCGATTTGCCACCATTTTAGGTGACGCGGCCAATAACGCCACAACAGCGGTGTGACAGCTCCCAAGGCGAAGGAAAACCGCAACATCATTAAATCATAAATAGTTAAATTTTGGACCACACCTAAGCGCGATACAACCAACCAACCAGACCACACAACCACTACACCAACTGCACATAACCAACCAGTCAGTCGACATTGCACCAAAGTTTGAATTGAGGCTCTCATAAACGGCCGTTTAAACTTAATGACCCGTTAGAGCAAGAGCAGCAAATTTTTAACCCGTTTTTCAAGTCGCGAAAGCGAACTAGAGTTAGGTTATAGCGTCACTGTAAAAGTAATAGCCGGGTTATCTGGGACTTGTCCAGTTCGACCGGCAGAGGTATTGTGCTCTGCTTAAATTTAAGTTTGCCATGTATAGGGGGACACGCTTGAAATACGTTAGTACTCGAGGTCAAGCTCCGGTTCTCGGCTTTGACGAAGTTCTTCTAACCGGGCTGGCTCGGGATGGTGGGCTATATTTACCCAAGAGCTGGCCCCATTTTTCAAAAACCGAAATTTCCTCTTGGCGTGGCCTCAGTTATCAGGAGTTGGCACATCAAGTACTTAAACCCTTTGTCAGCGATACCTTGAATAATAACGCGCTTAAAAAAATCATTATTGAGGCTTACAGTCATTTTTCCTCTGATACAGTGGTGCCCATAGCCAACCTTGGAAATGATGAATGGCTGGTGGAATTGTACCATGGTCCTACACTTGCGTTTAAAGATATCGCCATGCAGTTTCTTGGGCCTCTTTTTGACCATGTATTGACGAAACGTGGAGAGAGAATTTGCATAGTCGGTGCCACGTCAGGAGACACTGGCTCCGCAGCCATTGAAGCGCTAAAAAACCGGTCTAATATAAATACTTTTATACTGTATCCCCATGGTCGTGTGTCAGAGGTTCAGCGCCGACAAATGACCACAGTACATACAGCCAATATTCATACCATTGCATTGCAAGGTACCTTTGATGACTGCCAAGATGCTGTTAAGGCTTTATTTAATGACCATGCCTTCCGGGACAAACATAATCTCTCAGCTGTCAATTCCATTAATTGGGCACGAATCACGGCGCAAATCACTTACTATTTTTGGGCGGCCTTAAAATTAGGTGCACCAGATCGGCCCATCGCTTTCGCTGTGCCGACTGGAAACTTCGGTAATATTTTCGCAGGTTATGCTGCAAGACGAATGGGCTTGCCCATTGAACATCTCGTAGTTGGCTCTAACTCAAACGATATTTTGACCCGGTTCTTTTCGTCTGGAAAGATGGAAATTTCTGATGTACACACAACTATTAGTCCCAGTATGGATATCCAAATCTCGTCTAACCTCGAACGCTTGTTGTTCGAACTTTTCAACCGTGACGGGAACAAAATACAGGAAATACTCTCAGAATTCCGAGACACCGGTCGCCTTGAAATTACGGCAAATGTCGTAAAAGAAGCCTCACAATTGTTTGATGGTGCACGCTTTGACGACTCTGAGACGAAAAAATTAATTGGCGCCGAATACAAACGCTCGGGTTACTTACTCGACCCGCATACAGCTATCGGTGTAGCAGCGGCTCGGCAGAAACGGCGGCATTCCTCCTCACCCATGGCCATACTCGCAACCGCTCATCCGGCAAAATTCCCTGATGCTGTAGAAAATGCCTCAGGTATTCGGCCAGAGCTACCAACACATCTCAAAGACTTATTTATCCGCAAAGAAAATATTAACGTGCTCAAAAATAACCTAAATGAAATAAAGTCCTTCATCGAACAACGGATTAACATATGAGAGAGTTCCGCCATATCCATCAGTCAACCCTTACCAATGGTATGCGTATTGTAACAGACCGCATGGAGACCGTGGAAACTGCATCTATAGGAGTATGGGTGAATGCCGGGGCACGCGATGAAAATATTGAGGTTAACGGGATATCCCATATGCTTGAGCACATGGCGTTCAAAGGGACGCTGAGACGAAATGCTTATGCGATCGCTGCTGAGATCGAAGCTGTCGGAGGGCATTTAAACGCATACACGTCACGGGAAAACACAGCTTATTTTGCCAAAGTTTTAAAAGAGGATGTTCCGTTAGCTATTGATATTTTGAGCGATATCTTGCAGAATTCTGTATTGAATGAGGCGGAGTTGGAGCGCGAACGTGCTGTTATTTTGCAAGAAATCAGCCAAGCTCATGACACGCCGGATGACATCGTCTTCGACCACTTTCAGGAAACTGCTTTTCCAAGTCAACCCTTGGGCCGTCCTGTTTTGGGTCGGCCCGACATCATTGCTGTAATGGACCGTGCTCAGATAATGGCCTACATGCGAGAGCGATATTCGGCACCAAGATTAGTTTTAGCAGCGGCCGGAAACATCGAACACGACAAGATAGTTACCATCGCAGAAGACGTGTTCGATTCACTACCAAATCACGTAAACACGTCACGCGAGGCCGCATTATATAGAGGCGGCGATTTCCGTGAGACTAGAAGTCTTGAGCAAGTACACATGGTGCTAGGCGTGGAGGCAATGGGGTATTCGGATGATGACTTTTACACAGCGTCTGTGTTGTCTACTATTTTGGGTGGGGGCATGTCGTCTCGCTTATTTCAAGAAATTCGCGAAAAACGCGGCCTTGCATATTCCATCTCAAGTTTCCTGTCGAGTTATACAGATGGCGGCATTTTTGGTGTCTACGCAGGTACGAGTGAGGCAGACGCGGCAGAGTTACTGCCTCTAATTTTGAGCGAGTTTGATAATATTAAAGCATCAGTCGGGAATGATGAAGTCAATCATGCTAAGGTACAGTTGAAGGCGAATCTTCTGATGGGATTGGAGAGCACGTCCAATCGGTGTGAGCAACTCGCTCAACAGATTCTTATTTTTGATCGTTTGGTACCTATGGACGAGGTTTTAGAGAAAATCGAGGCCGTCAACGCCGTTTCCGTTCAAAAAGTAGCAAATCGAATACTCCAGGGACTACCCACGATTGCTGCAGTTGGGCCTATCGGGAACCTCCCTAGTTACAATGAAGTAGAAAAACTTCTAATGGCATGAATTCTGTTCCATCCGCCTAGTGTTTTAACTTAACCGCTAAAAAAATTACTTAAATGTCGGCTCTAGAGTCCAGCCCTCGGATTAACGAATCTCTTTTTTTTAGTAAACTTGGGCCCTGCTTTTATGGCCGTACCACGTGATGCATTTCTACTCAGTCAATTCCAAAGTCAAATCTAACTGGCGTCCGCAGACTAAATAAATCTGAGAAGCCTCTCAAAGCGGTTTGTTTTGTTAGACTAGTGAAGGTGTTTTTCACACCTACCGCTGCGTCGAGAAGCCCACTGAAAAAGCTGAGTCAGCCCTCAAAGGTGACACGGACCGCTATATCAATTCACGTATTGGCAATCCCAGCTTCAATGATTTTTAGGAACGCCTCTAGTTATCAGAAAAAGCCAAAATCATGTTGCAACTTAAACCGACGTGGCAGTAATTTTTACTTCTTTAACGGCTCAAATTTGGCAAAGCATGCCGATTGCGGCTTCACGAGCATTATTTGGTTCCTGTAATCATATTCCCCAAGATTTGTTGCCGAAATTTTGGTTAGAAACCGAGATAGTCGACTGGCACAGATCTTTGCCAGTCGGGGGCTGTACTCTCAAAGCCAACCACTTGTTTTTTGACACACCCTCGAATCCCACTTTAAAGATCATTGACATTTTAACGGTCTCGGAGGTCGTCCCTGCGGCTGGCCGCGGATTCTTGGTCCATGACGTGCTCGCAGTCCTCACTCCTTAGCGCCCACTAGAACTGGGCGCAGATGTTGTTATATCCTCGGCTACAGGGCTCGTCGATGGACAAGGTCGAAGCTTAGGCGGGGCACTTTTAACTAACGGCGACGCATATATCAAAGAACACTTGACCTCATTTTATTCGCCATCCCAGTCCTACTTTAAGCCCCTTCGATGCATGGGTTTTGTTGAAAGGGCTGGGAACTCTTAAATTGCCCCTAAATCATTGTACCACTGCTCTCGAAATCGTCACGCATCCAGAAATACTAAAAAAATCGCACATGTTCCTTATCCGGGTATTGAGCGCCACCCTAAAAACTATCAGCGAGGACTTACAAATACGGGGGCGCTCCAACATAGAAATTGTGGAGGTTTCAGGCGGGAAGAAAGGAAGTATTCAATTATTTAAATTCGTTACAGCTTATAGACATATCTCACCGTTAAGGCGATGCCAAAAGCTTAGCTTCCCATTTATCAACTGCACCCCGTTAATGACTAAGGGGTATAACTTAAGCAAATTTAGGCATCAAAGTCGGAACAGTTCGGCTATCGATAGGGTTGTGTGACACAAATGAGTTTTGGCAAGACTTGAACAATGTGCTGGGCGCCGCAAAATAATTGATGGTCACATAAAAATCTGGTTTTCACCGCACTGGTTTATTCTTAGTAAAGATAGGGATATTTCCTATCTCCTCAATTACGTGCACATCATTTAATAAAAAGATGGATATCCGCGACTCAATCACCATCTTACTGACTAATCACTGCGCCCTTATTTCGAGAATATTAAGAAACTGAAAAGTTGGTTGTCTAGAAATACAGGTATATTGGGTTACACTTTTTTATTTCCCCAGCATTTCAAGAGGTAAGGTTTCGAAAAAAATAAAAATCACGGTATTACGCACCTTGCAAGGAAACCCGAAAAAGACAGGGTTAAAACGAGATTTTTATTTGCTCATATGCTAAAGAGAAACACCAACCAAATTAAGAGAGATTTAACGCACTTGGCACTACCACGACAGCGGGATACATAATAATCTTATGAAATATCATCGAACAATATAATAGCCAGAGAGGCAACATGGAAAACGACGAACCCGAAATGCTAGACCAGTTAGGTGATTTAATGACTCGCGCCAAAAAAGGTGGGGCAGATGCGGCGGATGCAGTCTACGTCCATGGAGTATCACTCTCTGTAAGCCAACGTCTCAAAAACCCGGAACATTTTGAGCGCGCTGAAGGCGCGGACTTGGGTATGCGCGTATTGATTGGGAAGAGACAAGCCATTGTTTCTACCTCTGACGTATCGCCCTCCGCAATAGATGAATTGCTTGACCGAGCCTTAGCTATGGCCAAAGTGGTGCCTGAGGATGAATTCTGTGGACTGGCGCCAGAGAAATTGCTGGCCGGTCAGACACCTGATTTGGATGAATGCGATAATAAAGAACCAGAGGCCGATCTATTAAGTGCAATTGCAGCAAGAGCCGAAGAAGCCGCACTCGCCGTCGATGGTGTCAGTAATTCAGAGGGGGCCGAAGCTGGCTGGGGTCGAAATTATATCGCACTCGCTACATCTAACGGCTTTCAGCGGGCCCGCACACGCACCAGTTTCTCTCTCAGCGCCTCTGTGCTTGCTGGTCAAGGCACTGGAATGGAACGCGATTACGATTGGGGTACCGCCGTTCATTTTGAAGATTTGCCATCTCCTGAAGAGATTGGTCAACGAGCGGGGGAGCGAGCAGTCAGACGTTTAAACCCTCGAAAAGCCGAAACCCGTCAGGTGCCCGTAGTATTCGACCCCCGTGTTTCCCTCTCTATTCCCGGTCATTTGGCCAGTGCGATTAACGGAGCCGCCGTGGCACGAGGAACGACGTTCCTTAAAGACCAGTTAGGGCAGCGGGTGATGGCAGATGCAGTGACTATTATAGACGATCCACTGCGACGTCGTGGTTTGCGCTCAAAAGGCTTTGATGGGGAGGGTGTTCCAACGCGGAGAAGTGCTCTGGTAGAGAACGGCGTTTTACAAAATTGGGTTCTTGATCTGCGTTCCGCCCGCCAACTAGGCTTGAAATCAACGGGCAACGCATCGCGGGGTACCTCTGCACCGCCATCACCCTCTACCACCAACCTATTTTTAGAGGCGGGTAAAATTAGTCGCGATGAGCTTATTTCCCCAATAAGTCAGGGTTTTTATGTAACTGAAATGATGGGTCACGGCATCAGCATGGTTACAGGTGATTATAGCCGAGGCGCAACAGGTTTCTGGATAGAAAATGGTCATATTACTGACCCAGTCAGTGAAGTCACCATTGCTGGCAACTTAAAAAATATGTTCATGGAGATTACTCCCGCTAATGATTTGGTTTTTCAGTATGGGACAAACGCACCCACACTTCGAATCGACGGCATGACCATAGCAGGCAAGTAAGTTTGCGTGCATCGATATTTAGGCGACTTCGCATTGGTTACAACGCTCCTCCGTGCTACATTGCTTCATATGCTAAATAGAGATAAAAAATCTTGAACGATCAGGACATTACGTCCATGGCAACCGGCACACGATTTAGTACCGAATACTTGATGAAACGGCTTTGGAAAGACGCAATTTGTCTCTACGTCGGATGGATAGGATTGGCACTTCTGTGTATGGCTATTATGGCAGGTGCTCACGCTTTTTCCGCCAACTTAATGCAGCCAATCGTCGACGAAGTCTTTGTCGCCAAAGATAAATCGATGCTTTGGCCGGTTGGGCTGATGGTTCTCTGTACTTTTTTTGTAAAAGGTTGCGCCAATTACGGACAGTCTATTTTGATGAACTTTGTTGGCTTGCGCATTATTGCCGATATGCAAAATCGCCTTTTTACTCATCTTGCATTTCTCGATCTTGACTTTTTCCAGAAAAACCCAGCGGGAACATTAATTTCGCGATTTACCCTCGATATTAATTTAATGAAAGTCGCCGTATCCAATGGAATTACTGGTTTCGGCAGAGACCTTCTGAGTCTCGCCGGCTTGATTGGCGTGATGTTTTATCAGGACTGGCAATTAGCCTTAGCATCATTTTTCGCATTCCCCGTTGCCATTTATCCGATAGTAAGAATTGGAAGACGAATGCGGAAAGTAACAGCCAACACACAAATTGAAATGGGTTTGTTCACTACTGTTCTTTCCCAGACCTTTCAAGGCATCCGCGTGGTGAAAGCCTATGGTATGGAAGCTTATGAAGGCGGCCGTGTTGGTGCACTAGTCGAACGTATATTTAAGCTGAATATGAAGGCCGCGAAGACCCGGGAAATATCACGCCCCGTAATGGAAACCCTCGGCGGGATAGCAGTATTCATCGTCATAATATATGGTGGCTCGCGTGTCATTAATGGAGATACAACACCTGGTGCCTTTTTCGCCTTCCTGACAGCTCTGCTGATGGCTTACGAGCCCATGAAACGTCTAGCGACTTTAAATGCCAGCGTCCAGCAAGGAATGGCTGGTGCAGAGCGACTTTATCACATGCTTGATCAGAAAACTTCAATTATCGAGAAGCCTGAAGCGATGGATTTTGGCCGCATCGAGGGAGCAATCAAATTTGAGAATGTAACATTTACTTATAACGATGAGGTGGAGGCTCTCAGTAACATAACGCTTGATGTTCCAGCCGGAGCTACGGTCGCCTTAGTCGGTCCATCGGGCGCGGGTAAATCTACAGTTCTTAACCTCATTCCGCGCTTTCATGAAGCTGATTTCGGTAAAATTTTTGTTGATGGACAAGATATCCAAGCAGTTACCAAGACCAGCCTATTTGCGAATATTGCGTTAGTTAGTCAAGAAATTACTCTTTTTGATGATACAGTACGTGCAAATATCGCTTACGGAAAAGCTGGTGCAAGCGATGATGAAATCGTCGGTGCAGCGCTTAACGCAGATGCCGATGGTTTCATCCGCAACCTACCGGCAGGTTATAATACAATTGTCGGTGAACAAGGCATCAAGCTCTCAGGTGGCCAACGTCAGCGGTTAGCCATTGCACGCGCGATGTTAAAAGATGCGCCAATTCTCCTACTCGATGAGGCAACATCGGCACTGGACACAGAATCCGAGCGGCATATCCAGGCAGCCCTCACCAAACTTATGAGAGACAGGACAACATTAGTAATTGCACATCGATTATCGACAGTCATAGATGCAGACAGAATTTACGTAATTGACAAGGGTCGCGTTATTGAGGAGGGCAATCACGAGGAACTTTTGGAGCGGGACGGACTATATAAAAGACTTTATGAACTGCAGTTCACTGAAACCGATAACGACCGCACCGATGGAACGTTATCTTTTTCACTATCTCAAAAGATTAAATTGGATGATCCTGCATAATGTCTTCCATTAAGTTTTTTGTTAAATCCGATCGCGCTAGACGAGCTATATGCTGGCTTGGCGCTAATTATATTAATTTACTTCGTATTACCTGCAGATGGCAAACCCTAGGCAAAAAAATACCACGCCAGTACTGGGATGAGGGAAAGCCTTTCATCCTCGCTTTTTGGCATGGACGGCTTCTGATGATGCCTCATTGCTGGGATCCCGGGGTACCTATTCACATGTTGATCTCCCGGCACCGCGATGGGAAGCTCATTGCCGATACAGTCGCACATTTTGGCATTAAAGCAGTCTCTGGGTCTTCTTCGAAAGGTGGCGCAAGCGCGCTCCGGGAGATGGTTAAGCATTTAAAAAAAGGGCGATGCATTGGGGTCACACCTGATGGCCCGCGAGGACCGCGAATGCGCGCATCTGAGGGAATAATTAGGGCAGCGCGGCTGTCAGGGGCGCCAATCATTCCTGCAACTTTTTCGGTTGACAATGGCTATCACTTAAATTCTTGGGATCGTTTTTTAGTTGCATGGCCATTTGGGAACGGAATTATTCAATGGGGAGACCCTATTGAAGTTCCTCGTGATGCCGACAAAGCTTGTTTGGAGCATGCCCGCTTTCAGGTAGAGACCGCGCTCAACGCCATCACTAAAAACGCAGATGAAAGGGTCGGACGAGCATCTAGTTCACCGGCGAGCACCAAGGCCCCCACGTGAACGTTCTACTTCCAATCTATCGAATGGCAACCATATTGCTGGGACCCTTTGTTCAAATCCATTTACAATGGCGCTTAGCCGCTGGTAAAGAAGATCCGACCCGTATTTTAGAGAGGCTTGGCCAACCAAGCTATCCTCGCCCTAAAGGTAGTTTAATATGGATACATGCGGCTAGTGTAGGGGAATCGATTTCTATGCTCCCTTTAATTGAAGCTATCCTGAAACAAAAATCTGTGCCAAACATGTTGGTAACTTCCGGCACGCTTACTTCTGCAGAACTTTTGGCTGAACGTTTACCGAGACAAGCTATACACCAATTTATCCCGTTAGACCGCGCGCAATATGTAAACACGTTTCTTAACCACTGGTCACCTAATTTAGTGCTTTGGGTTGAGTCTGAATTCTGGCCCAATTTAACCACTTTGGTGGCAGCACGAGATATTCCAATGGTCTTAGTCAACGGACGGGTTTCTCCTGGCTCGTATTCAAAATGGTGTCATTGGCGAGGGTTCTCCCAACAAATATTAAATAGTTTTTCCCTTTGTTTAGCGCAGTCAAAGATAGACGCAGACCGTCTTTCGAGCCTCGGGGCGACAAATGTCATTAACGCGGGAAATCTCAAATTTGCTGTTCCTCCATTACCTGTCGATAATGCCGAACTCACTAAAATGCGAGATGCAACGCGCACAAGACCGATCTGGCTCGCTGCCAGCACGCATGAAGGTGAGGAGGGTGTAGCTTTTGAAGCACACCGCAAGCTAAGCGAACTTCATCCCAATATTTTGACTGTCATTGTACCGCGCCACCCAGGCCGCGGCAGGGAGATTGCTACTGAAATTGAGAGGCAAGGAGCGCAAGTTCAACGTCGAGGCGATGGCGACAATTTAACTGCAAATACAGAAATTTATATCGCTGATACAATCGGCGAAATGGGATTATTTTACCGCCTAGCCTCCGTGACATTTGTGGGCAAGTCTCTTGTTAATCTCGGCGGTCAGAATCCAATTGAACCAGCACGATTACGAAGTGCTATTCTTTTCGGACCACATATGTGGAACTTTCCTGATGTTTCAGACCAACTACTCCGCAGCCGCGGCGCGAGGCAAGTAACAGGCCCCGATAGTCTAGCCCGTGCCGTAAGCGATTTGCTATCTAATCCCGAAAAAAGATATAATCAAGTGACAAAAGCAACTCAGGTCGCGTGCGGGCACAATAATATTCTTGCTAACGTTTTGGAGCAACTTAACCCCCTAATTTCTATAATGGAAGAAGAGACTACATTATGAAAGCGCCCGAGTTTTGGAAGAGCGGTAGCAGTAGCATGCTTCCATCAGTGCTTGCACCGCTTTCCTTGTTATACCAATTAGGGGCCAATTTATATCGAAGCAATACAATACCCGGGCTTAAAACCTCAGCGCCAGTTATCTGTATTGGGAACATAACGGCTGGCGGCACAGGCAAGACCCCCGTCGCCATTGATTTAGGCAAACGAATAAAAAAAATTGGTGCAAAACCACATTTTTTAACCCGAGGCTACGGTGGTAAAACCATTGGCCCATTAAGGGTGGAGAAGTGTCACAAAGCAGCTGAAATGGGAGATGAACCCCTGCTACTCTCGAGATTAGCGGACACTTGGTGCTCACGCAACAGAGCTGAGGCTGCAAAAATGGCCGTGAAACGGGGAGCGGAGGTATTGATAATGGATGACGGTCTTCAACACACTTCACTACATAAAGATTTTTCGTTTCTTGTCGTTGACGGTGGCTTTGGTTTGGGTAATGGCCGCTTGTTACCCGCAGGGCCACTCCGCGAAACACTGCAGGCAGCATTACCACGTATTAACGCGGTAATCTGCCTCGGCGAAGACGTAACTAATATTTTGCGAGAGATACCGGCTCATATTCCAACTTTAACTGCCGTTATTGAGGCCGGCACTGCTGCAGACGGTCTGGTGCCTCAAGTTGAACCTCACAAAGTAACTAAGGTTTCTTATTTGGCATTTACAGGTATTGGCCGGCCAGAAAAATTCTACAAGACCTTAATAAAAGCAGGAGCAAACTTGGCCGATACTGTATCCTTTCCAGACCATCACCCATATACCACGAACGAAATCTTAAATCTGAAGCAAAAGGCAAAACAGCTGAACGCAAGGCTGATTACAACGGAAAAAGATATTGTGCGACTAGACAGCAAAGAAAGAGACGACATTGTCTCTCTTGCAATGAGGCTCCGTTGGGATGACGAAACAGCATTAGACGATGTTCTTTTCAAAATTGTGAGAGGAGTTGATGATGCAGACTCAGCGGCCGGGCCTTAAACGTCTCGTCACAGATCCCATCATCGCCATACTGACCGCAGTCATTTTCATTGTTTTCAGAGTCTTACCATTCAAGTACGCATCGGGACTGGGCGGCTACTTAGCTCGAAAAATCGGACCTAAGCTGAAGCTGCACTCGCTCGCTTTAAAAAACCTTAAATCTGCATTTCCACACAAGCCAATCAGTGAAATTACCTCTATCGCAAAAGATATGTGGGACAATCTAGGTCGGGTCGCTGGCGAATATCCACATCTACCTAGTATCAATATTAATGCTGACCGCGGGATCGTCGAGGTAGTTGGGATAGAACATGTTGAACTCCTGCGTGATGACAATGAACCTGGTATTTTCTTTTCAGGACATATTGGTAATTGGGAGATCGTCTCACTCGGGGCAACCCAATACGGGCTGCCGTTAGATAGGGTTTACCGTGCTGCCAACAATCGAATGCTTGAATGGGTCTTCCGGTTAGGACGTAGGTCAATCACAGGTGAACTTATTCCAAAAGGCTCTATAGGAGCGCGACAACTTTTGAAATCACTTTATTTAAAGCGGCATCTTGGCATGATGGCTGATCAAAAGATGAATGATGGCATCCCAATACCTTTCTTTGGCCGTGATGCAATGACCGCTCCTGGTTTGGCAGAGATGGCGGTACGTTATAAATGTCCCGTAGTCGGGGCTAGGGTTCGTCGATATCCCGGCCCTCGATTTAAACTTATAATTGATCCACCGCTAAATTTTACTCCGAGTGGAGATCGTCATAGGGATGTGAAATCAATAATGACTATGATAAATGTTCGCTTAGAAGAATGGATCCGGGAAGCGCCAGAACAATGGTTATGGGTTCACAACCGGTGGCCAGATTAAAAAGATCTCGCACCGACGACACCCCAATTACAATTCCAATGAAAGGCGAGTTCCCAATCTAAAAGAGCCCATGCCCATCTCTCTAACCATGAGCCGCAAGACTATAGGCTCTGAGATAGTATTCGGACAGAAAGACGATTAAAATCATATTTGTCATGGCAGCTCATGGGCTTGGCATGGGGCCAGTTAGAAGGATAGGGTCTAAGTGAGTGTGAAATAGCGATACACCCCAGTGTAAGTGTGGCCCAGTCGCTCTGCCCGTTTTCCCTACTTTTCCAATTTCCTCCCCCACGTCGACCTCTTCCCCATCTATGACTGAAATAGCACTCATGTGTACATAAATGCTGGTCAATCCATGTCCATGGTCAAGCATTATGGATTTACCCGTAAAGAACATATCTGAATGGACTAAAACCACCTTCCCTGCAGCCGGCGCAAGTATAGGCGTGCCGATTGGCGCCGCGATATCAACACCGTTGTGTGGACGACGAGGTTTACCATTAAGAATCCGCTGCGAACCAAAAATACCAGAAATCCGGCCTTTAAGCGGCCACTGAAATCCTCGCAAAAAATCTGTTCTCCCTGTATCCTTCCGCCTAACCTCGCTGATAATCGCGTTTTCGGCACGAATCCTCCTAATAGCTTTTTGGTCCGGTGTAACCTGCCTCTGCGGCAAGCCATCAATACGTTGAATTTCATAAACTTGGGGTGTTACACTCAGGGTGCACAAATAACTGTGACCATTTAATAAGTGAACTTGCACGTTAATGGGCCTTTGGTGGTCACGACCGAAACCTAAAAGAAATCTTCCCGCGGATGACACCCGCACTCTTTTTCCATCAACTAAAACTTTGGCGCTTTTGGGGACGGTTCCGATCATCAACCCGCCTTGGCGTCCCTCACCCTGAAAAGGTACATCACAAGCGGTAGCTGGAAACCCTAAAATTATACCGAGTCCTACTATTAAAAAAAAACTTTTGTCCATCAAAGAAGGTTACCTTGGACATCATCAATATTAGATTTCGATTTCAATTTTCGCTCCCTTATTTTTTTTTTCTCTGTTCCACCACAAATAATCCGTGCCCGAACGGCGCCATCCGCAAGCTGCAGTGTCACATAGTCGCCATGATCAACCACCCCCGCAGAGGCGACCGTTTTACCGTTCGCATTAGTAACAAGAGCAAAGCCTCGTTCCAGAACACGCTGGTACGAGTAGCTCTCAAGAAGGGCCGTGCCTGCTTTTAATCTATCTTTCTCCCGTTTAAGTGTTTGCGACGCTTCTCGCTTCAATGCCCGCAGTTCACCCTGTAGACGTTCAGTTGCTCTTCCAATCATGTGGGCCGGTGACCTCAAGCCTCCCACATGAACTGCCAGCTGACTTCGACGTGCGCCGACCCCAAGCCTTAGAGCATTACTGAGGCGTTCACTCCAATCATCAAGGCGTTGAGTATTTTCAGCAACCGTGCGGCCCAAGTCAGGTAAACCAAGAGACATGGCATGAAGACGAAGACGCCCATCCTTCACTCGTCTATTAACGGCAGTCTGCAGCCGCGCGTTGTCATCAAAAATGTGCGCTAATAATTTATGGCGTTCGGGGACTGCCATTTCTGCCGCAGCGGTTGGAGTGGGCGCACGCTGGTCGGATGCAAAATCAATCAATGTGGTGTCAGTCTCATGTCCAACAGCCGAAATCAACGGAATTTCACTGCTAGCGGCAGCGCGAACCACCGTTTCTTCATTAAAAGCCCACAAGTCTTCAAGACTACCTCCACCACGCGCGACGATGATCAATTCTGGTTTTGGAACGTCGGCCAAATCTCCCAGTTGATTAAGACCCTGAATGGCGGCGACTATTTGCGTGGCTGCAAACTCGCCTTGAACTAATACTGGCCACACCAAAACTTGGCTTGGGAACCGCTCTTCCAGCCGACTAAGTATATCGCGAACCACAGCCCCCGTCGGCGACGTAACGACACCAATTACTCGTGGTAAGAAAGGTAATTTACGCTTCCGATCTGCGTCAAATAAGCCCTCAGACCCAAGCATACGTCTTCGATTTTCTAATAGCTTGAGTAAAGCTCCTTCGCCAGCCAACTCAAAAGATTCCACAATAATTTGATAGCGTGATCGCGCCGGATACGTAGTCAGTCGCCCCGTAACGATCATCTCCATTCCGTCCTCTGGCTGCTGCCGAATGCTTTGAGCTTTGCCCCGCCAGCAAACTCCATCTAATACGGCCCCCTCATCCTTAAGGGTGAAATAAATATGTCCCGAAGCTGCGCATTTTAGACCGGAAACCTCCCCTCTCACCCGAATTCGTTGGAACGTTTGCTCAACAGTAGTCTTCAATACCTGAGCTATCTCTCCAACACCAAATACGGGTAAATTATGCACTGTCCCACCAGCATCATGGCCAGTCTCGTAAGTTCGCTTGTTATCGGTGAAAGTATGGTCAATCATGATTAGAGTGCAAATTTACATGATATTGCAGAAGAGAAAAAGCCACCTAGTGGATAATTAGGAGTAAAAACGCCATGAGAGTTTTAGTGGTGGGATCAGGTGGGCGCGAGCATGCCTTAACATGGGCGATCGCCAAATCACCTAGATGCAGCAGCCTTTATTGCGCACCAGGTAATGGCGGCATCACGAATATTGCCGAATGTGTAGATATAAAGGCGGACGATATTGACGCTATAGTTGCATTTGCTAAGGAAAAAAAAATAGATTTCGTCGTCATAGGCCCCGAAGGCCCGTTGGTAATGGGGTTGGCAGACCAGTTGACAGCAGCGGGAATAACTGCGTTTGGGCCATCAGCGGGGGCGGCTATGATTGAGGGATCTAAAGCTCGGATGAAGGATCTCTGCGCGAAGTACGATATTCCCACTGCCCAATACGCGTGCTTTAAAGACTTTCACGCGGCAAAGGCATACATTGACTCCCATGGTGCGCCTATTGTGGTTAAGGCTGACGGCTTAGCAGGGGGCAAAGGTGTTATCCTTTGCCACACCAAATCCGAAGCTTACGCTGCCATTAACCAAATGATGATTGAGAAAAAGTTCAAAAATGCCGGGGGGAAAGTCGTAATTGAAGAATTTATGGAGGGTGAGGAAGCCAGCTTCTTCGCACTTCTTGATGGCAAAATAGCTCTTCCATTAGCAAGCGCACAGGATCACAAAGCAGCTTTTGATGGCGATAAAGGCCCCAATACAGGTGGTATGGGCGCATATACCCCAGCCCCGATTTTAAATAAAAAACTCACTAAAGAGGTTATGGAGACTATCATTGAGCCAACTATCATTGGTATGGCCAAAGAGGGGACCCCATTTAAAGGTGTATTATACGCCGGATTAATGATCACCGAAAACGGTCCCAAGCTAATAGAGTATAACTGCCGTTTTGGCGACCCAGAATGTCAACCATTGATGATGCGGTTAAAATCAGACGCTTTAGAAATACTCCTCGCAGCAGCGGAAGGTAGACTGGATAGCGTTGAGATAGAATGGCACAAAGACGCAGCATTAAGTATAGTGATGGCCGCAAGAGGTTACCCCGGAATGTTCGGAAAAGGCTCTGAGATCACGGGTATCAAAGCGGCTGAAAAAATCAGAGGTGTAACTGTTTTCCATGCGGGAACACGGGTTGACGGCGACAGGTTAATCGCAATCGGCGGACGTGTCTTGAATGTTACAGCTATTGGATGCGATATCGCAGAGGCTCAAAAAAACGCTTACAAAGCTATCCGAATGATCAATTGGAAGGAAGGCTTTTACCGAACAGATATTGGTTGGCGCGCGGTAAAAAAAACCATTCAAAATACTAAATAATGTTTTCATAGAGATAAGGATTACTCAAAATATAAAATAAAAATTTTGATGATAAGATGGCTTTCTGAATATCCTTATCTCTCAGTTATTGCTCAGAGTATCTCTAACGTTTCGCACCAAACTTATTAACGGCGCATGGTATAAAATTAGTGTTATTTTATCGAGGATAAAAAGCTAGGCTGGTACTTAAGTGTCAAGACGGCTTATATGAAATGACTAGTTCTTTAATCCTTTTTTAGAAATGATCAAGGGAGAATCAAATGAATGAACAGACCCGTATTGAGCTTGAGGCTGCGGCCTTTAGGGGGCTAATAAAGCATCTTCAAAAGCGCACGGACGCTCAAAATATTGATATTATGAATTTAGCCGGTTTTTGCCGCAATTGCCTATCAAAATGGTATAAGGCGGAAGCCGACGCACGGGGCATTGAACTGTCTTACGATAGTGCCCGGGAAGTGATCTACGGTATGCCATACAATATTTGGAAGACGGTCCATCAAAAGAAGGCATCTGACGAACAAATGCAGAAGTTCGAGGAGACCAAACCCCTACATGCAAGCATCAGTGGACCCAAGTGAGGTTTCAAACTCTTTCTTCTGAACCAAACGATATTTAGCCTAACTCCTATCACAGACTCCTAACTCCCAACCAGGAAGATTGGTGAATAGAAACCTATGACTACCTCCGCACCCTGAAGAAGCGACCAAAGTTTACGATTATCTCAGAGTCGTGTGACGCTAAATGTGCCCTTCATGCTCGCCTCTTGGAGGGTCCGGCAAAGCTATAAGCGACGCTGAACTTTGGAAGTTTGCTACCCCCGAAGCTCAAGACAATTACCGTGTTCTCTCAGGGTTCTGTGATAAGCTCCTAGCTGCCGTTAGTATAGAGGTTTGTTTTCTCGGGATTTTTCGTACAGGCAACTTGTCATTGCCCCATGTATTCCTCGATGCAATGGCATGGACTGTGCTGCTAGCAATTGTCTCCAGATCAAACGACCCGTTCCTCGCACGCGCCAGCGAGCTCTTATTTCGTGAACAGATGCCGACCCTTCCAGAAGCATTCTTTCTGGCTGAAGCAGAGATTGTGTCCCGCCTCGCGACTACTGGTGGTATGGGGAGCCTTGAAAACTGATTGTTGATAGCGCTGTCAATTACACATCTGTCGAATTAAACGTCCTGACAGCGGATAATTCATATATCTATTGGCCACGTGCAGGTGCCTTTAACTGCGTCCTCGAGATTGCTTTTTCAAGACCGGCTTCATATGCTTTAGCCCGAATTTTAGAGAATTGGATCCCGCACTTTCTGAGACTCAACGTAAATATTCCACCAGTACCGGAGATACATGACCAGCTTTGGGTGTGGCACGTGGGTCATGACGCGGATGCAAGTATACTATTTCCTGATATTCACAACGGCAGCGCCGTGGACGATGCCCTGATGAGTCGCTTCCTAAAGTTGTTACGGATAGAATTTAAAGATCCCGGTGTTATAGGTTCCGATCTCGCTGGTGGGCCCGTACATCATAGAGTATGTATGACGGACCCGGGCCGTGTGCGATTAAAATCGCTAATTTTACCGGTTAATTTAACTCTACCGAGAGATATCTAGAATAGCAGTTCAAAAAAAATTTATACTTGTATTTTAAAAATCAGAAAGATATTGAAGAAACGACAATGGACATCCGTATTCGGGATCAACGAGGCCACTCTACGCCTTTGGGGCGAAAACTATTACAAGTCTTAGATATTTGCCGCAATTATCCATAGCTAGAATGGAATCAACCGTGTTTGCACGGGCAGGCGTTACTAAAATGCTGTTTGCTTATTTAATAATTCAAGAAGAAAGAACCTTAGGATAGACTTTCTAGGACTCATTGGCCTCGCTATACCGTCGCAATCACCCAAATTACAATTATAAAAACACAGGCTTAAATCCAATTATCTCTTAGACCGTTTGAGCTAACTGAGGTGCCTAATTTAAAAAAGGAGTTACAAATTTTTGATTAGCGCACTGGTCAGTGTCAATAACATAACCCATTCATCAGTAGCTCACTTCTATTCTATCTCGAGTATGTAAGACCTAATGTGACAATTCTTGTTTCTTTTTTAAAGACGGATTTAACCATGTAGGCTCCGAATAAAAATTATGTGTTTCCAATCCTTTTTCCGATTTTTCAATAAGTTTTTTTATAAAATCAAGCGCCACTAAGGCAAAATCTTTTGCGGAATGAATACTCCGGAATACATAACTTCCATCAATATTCCCGCTGTCCCGGAACTTTGACGCTAGCTGGAGTGTTACTGCCAGATTATCTGCCGGGATTTCCATATTCTGCTCACTCTCAAACGTCTCTAATGTAGTGACCAAATTATGTTGGACAACAACCCGAAATAAGATCTCACGTTCCATTACGATGCACCCCCGCCTAACTTGACGTCAGTTACGATGATGTCCACGGCAATTACCAAAACAATAAGGCTTGTTTTCGGACTGTTTACAGCCACACATGTAAAATTCAGCAGTTATTGGGGCGATAAACTCGAGCGGTTTATCATCAGTCGCAGAATGAGATTGATCACACCAAGGTTGAGACTGACTTCGGCCACAGCTACACCATAGATACTTTTGACCTGCCTTTACCTTCACAACATAAGGTCCCGATTTAGAACAGATTGCTCTCATCGTCGCTTACTTCCCGAACTTCTCGATTTGCGAGAGGCTATGACTTCATCTAAAAGAAAATCCCTCAGAACAGCAATACGCTTAGAATGACGTAATTCCTCTGGATATACAAAAAAGGCCTCAATGCTAGGACCCTGTAACGTGGGAAGGATTTCGCTAAGGTTTGAGGATTCTTCGCTTAAATAGTAGGGTAAGGCCGCTATACCTAGGCCGCTTAATACAGCACGATAAATACCGTAAACACTATTAACCTGCAACGCTGGTGTTCTAGGTTCGTTATCCTCCCGGCCTGCCATTAATAGCCAGTTTAGATCTTCGATAGGTGCGGGAACATCATCGCCATAAACGATTATACGGTGATTATCTAGGTCCTCTTCGTTTTCCGGCGTTCCATTTACCTCTAGATATTGTGACGAGGCAAAAACATGGTATCGAATAGACATCAGTTTTCGCAATACTAGGTTTTGCTGTGTGGGTCGCTGGAAGCGAATGGCGACATCAGCTTCACCCTGACAAAGATCCAATTCTAGATTATCAACTAAAAGTAGCGACACAGAAATATCAGGATAAGTTTCAATAAACCTATTCATTCGGGCGCTCAACCATGCAGACCCAAAAGCCGCAGTAGTTGTAATTCTTAAAGGACCTTCTGGGGTATCACGGAACTCATTTATCTGGCCGGTAGCAAGCGCCAATCTAGATGACATCTCCTCAACTGCACTTTTAAGTTCCGCCCCCGGCTCACTTAATATAATCCCGCTAGCATGACGTCGGAAAAGTATCACCCCAAGATCTCGTTCAAGTCCACCAATTTGGCGGCTAACCGCTGACTGGCTTAGCCCGAGCGCCTTCCCAGCCGCTGTAAAACTCCCTACATCAGCTACCGTAGCGAACACTCGGAGTTGATTCCAATCCATTGTTCGAAGGTCTCCCTTGGTTTACAAATTTAATCGGGGCTGTCCCTCGTTTACCTCGTTAAAATAATCAATCACCACAAAAGCGGGTGATTGATCGGGGGCCTCCTCAATAGCAACAGCTTTCCCATTATCCAGCACAAACCAACGCCTCACATGCTCCTCTGTACCGGGCCAAGATTCGAACATTGCCGAATGTCCATCACAGGGGGATCCTGTATTTAATTTAAAAGCAATAACGGCCACATCTAGAAGTGGTTGTAGATAATTTGGATAGTCAGTTTTTGGAAGAACTTGCTGCAGCGACGGCATTTTAATGACCTAGAGCTATTTGCTGTTAAAACATTGTTTGATATTGTACAAATTTAACGTCATCTATTTAACATCCAGATCGCTCATAAGGCCAGAAAGTGTTAATTTGCGTTTCTGATCAAGTAACTCTTTTTGCGCATTCATCATTCGACCAACTGGTGTTGCACAAGAATGGATTAACCGCTTAGCAGGCACATACGCAATGAATGCGCATGAGCCAAAAATATGGATATACCAAAGTGCCTGAGACGTCATTGCACTAAATCCACCATCCGGTACAAATGGCACCATCGCATAGCCTATAAAAGACAACCAATAAACCGGATCCGGGGTCAAAGTCGCTAAGCGGTGTGCTTCCACTATAAAACCGCTAGACACAACAAAAAGAAGAAAGATCGTGCTCGGAGTGTCGGCAAACTTCTGTTCAGGCTTTCCATTGACCATCACTCGCCAAATCAAAGCAAGAATGCAGCCGAGAAGGACCATAGCCCCGGTAAATTCATACCCAAAATCAAATACCAACCGGATTGGGTGAGTAGTATTCTCCCAAATATCCTCGCCGCCAAACGCAGGCCACGCCTCGCGCACGAGAACAGCCAATAACTCCAAGCCAAACATTGCAATAAAACCCCAAAAAATCAGTGTATGACGGAGCCACCTAAACCAACTTACCGATAGTAGCGAGCGATGCAGGACGACATCATCTATAAAGGTACGCCTCATGGCCGCGGGATCTGATTTTTCACGCGTGACTAAATGGCCAAAACGCCGCCATGTTGGCAAATTTTTCCCTATCAAAAGTTTATATAGACCCCAATCCACAGCAACTATTGAGGCCAATGCCGCAGGACCAAAAAGCACCCACTGTAATTCCATGTCACCAGCATGGGTCTCATGAATGAAAAAACCACTTAATGCTGCAACTCCCCAAACGTATGTCCACGCTCCCCATTTAAGCAACCACTTCCAAAGACGGCTCAGCATCTCTGTCTCAAACTTATGGGTGAAAATAAAGAGGCTAAAGATGCCGATGCCGATACCTAAGAGTAATAGCGCAGCTAGAAACAGAGCATAGCCCCATTCTTCACCGATAATTTTAAGAAGGGCGCTTAAAAACAAACCAAGGCCAACCGCCATCGGCGGCAACTTGCCAACATGGACGGATAATCCAGACGTCATTAGTTTATAAAATCCTCGTTACATGTAATCAGACGGAGTCTGCCTCTAACTTTGCCTGCTCACGCTCCACATCCATAGCAATCATCGCTTCATGAAGCTCTGGATCACCACCCTTCATATTGGCAAGATTAGTAACACAAGCTTTGGCTTTCTCAACAGCAACCAATGCGTCTAAAGCATAGGCATCAGCCCCGATTTTATCACACCAGTTTTGACTGATGGGAGCACCTCCGACAAAGACTTTTAAATCCTCACGTTTACCCTCGGCGGTAATACGTTTCAGCGTCTCCCACTGCATATTCATAGTCGTCGTCAGCAATGCAGAGAACCCGACAATGACCGGGTTGTGTTCTTCAATAGCCTCCATAAATTGATCGGGAGTAACTGTAACTCCAAGATCAACAACCGTAAACCCAGCAGCTTCTAGCATCATAGCGACAATTTTCTTACCAATATCATGCAAGTCACCCTGCACTGTGCCAACGACCACTGTACCGATTTCCTCTGTTTTCTCTGCAACAATTAGAGGCTTTAAGATCTCCAGCGCAGCCTGCATACATTTTGCAGACATCATAACTTCAGGCAGAAAATACTCATCCATCTTGAACCTTCGACCCACCTCCGCAATACCCACAGCCATTGGGCCAGCGATTAAAGTCCGAGCATTAACATCGCTTTCCAGCGCCGTGTTAATAAAATCAACCGTGTCCATATGCTCACCATCAATGATATTCCACTCTAATTCATGGAATAATTCCTTGATTTCCGCGGGCGCATCATCCCAACGATCTGTCGCGCGAGAACTTTCGATATCGTCCTTTAAGTCTCCAAGATCGAATTCTTTTTCAGTATCAATAGCCAAGGGCATGAAATAATCCTCAAGGTAATCTTTATTATGTGGACGACTTGATTAACGCTGTAACTCGAGTAGGTCGTCTCCTACATCCGCACCTTCCGGTGGCTCCTCTGGTAGAGGGTAAGTGCCGTATATTCTTGCTTCATCAATCATTGCAAGAGTGTTTTCAATCGGAACATCATGCTCCAAGCGATGGGATGAACTCAGGAGATAGCCGCCGCCTTTACCCATTTCCCATATGCGTTGACGAACTTCCTTCCGGACGTCTTCCTCAGAACCCCACGGGAGAGTTTCTTGCACATCAATACCACCATAAAAAAACATCTTATCTCCCAACATTAACTTCTTGGACCGCGGGCCAGAATGACGCGCTGCTTTGGGCTGCACCGGATCAAAGCCGTCAACACAAGATTGTCCATTATTGAGCTGTTGACTTAACAAGCCCTCCATGAACGATGTCGGAATAGCCCCGCAACTGTGGAACTGAATTTTCCCGTTCGGGTTTTTCTTAAGGAAGTATTCCTTCGTCTCCATACAAGCGCGGTGATAATGCGGCAATAACTGGCGTTTGAACATTTTTAAAGAGAGAAACGCTGTTTTTTCACTTGCTAAATCTTCCGGGCTGACACGGATCCAATCGATATACTCGCCCATTCGATCGATCATTGCTTTATTGAATGCTATTTCTAGATCGGTCAACTTGGTGAGGAGAGCCTCTAGGAATTCGGGTGCCTCGATAAAGTCGGAAAAAATCTTGGCGTAACCAACCATATATTTTGCTTGTTCAAATAAACCGCCTCGGCCGGCTTGGCCCATGAGCGCAAACGGCGTTTCCTCACGCACATACTTGCAGTAAGTTGCCATATCCATTCCTGGAACTGGTGAGTCTGAGAAACAACTCTCATCATTCGGGTCAGGCCAAGGATAAGCTTCTAATATTTTCAATCCTTCTTCGAGGGGCGCGCTCGTCGCATCGAAAAGAGGATAGCCGATCATTTCATAGTAACTGCCGTTTTCATGGGGGGTGAATTTTCGGATTACACCCCACTCATCCACATTGACCTCCACATCATCACCGCCGGGTTGCACGTCCAAACGAAACGGGAAATCTCCTTCCTTAATCGGTCGAAATCCAGGAGAGCCACCCGGTGGCCCCACAGAAATACGAACAAAATCTAGATCAAGCTTCTCGGCTAAATCCAATTCGAAACTCACATCTGTCGTCCAAGTTGTTGAGCCAGTTCGGTAGTTACGGGCATTCTCATTATATTCCATACCAAGACCCCTACGAAGATTTTGGTACCCCTCAATTGTTCCCCATAACCCCACAGGAACCATATCTGGCTCACGCAGATTAATCGCATCCAGTGTGCGCTGTCGTTGCGGCGAAACCGCATTTTCTTTTATAGCGACCATAAACGCCCCCAGTTTTTAATAACCGTTCCGATTTTACGGATTTTATTATTAACGTCCCTATTGTATGTGGATGAACTCCAATTCTCCAACGGTTACCTGTGATAATTACCGAGTAAGCCCATGCATCATAAGCATGCCTTATGCAAGATTAATAAAGTCACACCTGTTTAAACCCTTTTTAGTCACCTCCAAATTGCTCTTGTGCGCCAACAACAATCCCGGGAAACCCCCGCATATCGGCGCCACTCAACCGCTCAGCCGCACGTTCTCGGCCTTGATTTGAAAGGTCAGCCATGGAACCAGACTTGATTGCACCTGTCGGACATATTTCCTCACAAGCGCGCGGCATATCTAGCGGACGCTCCTTACCGGGGGTTTGACAAAAATTACATTTTTCCATCTTACCTGCTTGCGCGGACAATTGAGGTGCATTAAACGGGCACGCCCAAGAACAAAATCCACAGCCGATGCATGTATTTTGGTCTACAACTACAAGACCGTCATCAGCACGCTTTGTAATTGCCGAGACGGGACAAGCGTTCCTGCAAGGGGCATCTCCACAATGCATACATGCCATAGAGACATTCATGGATTTTACGTTTGGAAATGTGCCACTCTCAATTTTGACAACTTCACGCCATCGAGGGCCGATCTCCACCTCATTCCATGTCTTACACGCGATTTCACAGGCGTGACATTTGACGCAGCGTTTGTGATCGAAATAAAAACCGTGTTGCATATGACTTTTCTCCCGATCAAATGGCTTGTCGAATGCGAACTTTGCATTCGTTATAACAGTTGGCGCCCGTCACCGGGTTGGTGTGCGTATCCATTAGATTGTTAGAGTGCGCACCCTTGCCTTTTGCTGTCGAACCCATTGCCCAATGCCCAAAACCATGACCATGACGAATGGAGATACATCCGGGAACCAAGCCCTCAACAACCTTGGCAAGTATTTCAATGTTATCTTTTGGGCTTTCAATGATACAACGCTCTCCATCTCGAATACCATACTTGGCTGCATCAATACTGTTAATCTCAACCCAATTCTCGCCGCAAACCTCCATCAAGTAAGGATTATTTTGTGTCACTATATTGCAGTGCATTGAGAGCTTCGAGTGGGTGACCTGAAGCGGGTACTCGTCATCGGGAATAACGGTACGATCAGTGTATTCAGGATAGGGGTTAAGGCCCGCATTTTCATAATTTTTTGAATAGATCTCAATTTTTCCTGATGCCGTCGGCAATCCTTCTGGAACCCGATTGTAGCGCACTTCTCCAGCCCAAAATCCTTTCTCCTTCAATTCCCCTAGGGTCATAGGGATATCTTTCATGGCGACCTCGCCCCAATCTTCCCATTTTTCATATGGAAAGTGATGCCCCCAACCCATCTTTTGGGCAATCCCCTTAACGATCTCATAGGCCGGTTTCGCCTCCCCTACGGGCTCCACTACCGGCTGGCAAAGAATAACTTCTGGTCCTAGCCACATGCCTTGGCGAATTTCAGCCTGCTCGTGAAATGATGTTTCTGGCAGTACTATATCGCATTCGAGGGAAGTCTCGCTCATGTAGAGCTCGAGTGACACTGCTAGCTCAAGGTTTTTAAACATTTCCTGCACTCGCTCCCGATTAGGATCACTCATTACGGGATTGCTTGCATGCACAAACCAAGCCTTAATGGGGTAGGGGTGTCCATTTATTACAGCATCAGGCAGACGGGAGTTTGGCAAATCAGGGGCAAGCGGATAGCCCATTGCCACGTGTAAAGGTTCTTTTTCAGGCTGCCTTATTGCGGTTTCTGGGATATTGACCGGAGCACCCAAGGGAGCCCAATCTTTAAGATTAATATTGCCTGGCTTGTCCACCTCGCCACAAATTGCATCTAAAATATAGCATGCTCGGCCAGCATCGTGTCCATTTGTATAATACCCTGAACCTTTGAAAATAGCGGACATAGAGGGCTTTGTCGTTGCAAACTCCCGAGCTAGGCGTTTGATTCGCTCTGCATCTATCCCGCAAATATCCTCTGCCCATTCTGGAGTGTAGCCTTTTTCACTCAAGTGATCCTGAAAACCTGTAAAACCCTCACAATGTGAGCTGACGAAAGCCTCATCGTAGAGCTTTTCATCAATGATTGTTTTACACATAGCTAACGCTAATGCCCCGTCTGTGCCCGGTTGTATAGGTACCCATTCATCAGCTTTTTGAGCAGTTTCAGTGAAATTTGGGTCGATAACAACTAAGCGACATCCCTTAGCTTTAGCTTCCATCAATGCACGGCTCTCCCAAAGACCTTGATTCGCCCCCAAGTTGTTCATACCCCATAACATTACGTACTTCGAATTTGCAAAATCATGCATTGGAAAGACATGCCCAAACAAGTCTAGGCAGGCGGAACGGCGATCTTGCTCACACCCAGAAGTATGCGCATACATATTAGGAGAACCGTACAAGTCCTTCAAAAGATGATGGTAGAAAACCGTGTTAGGGTCATGATGACAGGTCAATGCCACTGATTCGGGGCCCCAGTGGTCGGCTATTTCTTTCAACTTTTTAGCAATAAATTCAAAGGCTTCATCCCAACTAATCCTCTTAAACTGACCCGGCTCACCCTTTGCGTTGGTTCGAAGCATCGGATATTTTAAACGATCAGGGTCCTTGCTGACATACCAACTAGCCATGCCTTTTGCACAACGTGATCCAATATTGTTGGGTGCTTCTGGATTACCTTTTTGATAGACAATCTTGTCATCTCTAACAAAGACCTCCGTCGGGCATTGCCACGGGCAAGTATAACAAAAACTTTTAATCATCTTTGCGCCTTTTATCTCCGCCAGACGCTCGCCAAGATTACGGTCCATGACGTTCATTATTCAATACCTCCGGGTGTTCTACTGTCTCTGGATTAACCTATTATTATAACTAACCTCATATGCAAGTATGATAGTATCGTTTCAAGGGTAGATCGACATTTATTAATACGCAACAACGGGACAAGAATTGGACCAAGAAAAACCGAGAACACTAGTCTTTTTGATCCGGTCCTCGATCTGTTTTATTTCTGCTCCGACCCTATGAGTGTTGTCCCGACTCAGATCACTCGCGAACAAAAAACAATCTTCAAATTCACAAGGTTTTACATCTTACATGAGGTTTCCATTATTCAATTCGCTTTCATCCCAATAAAACTTATTTTTTCTATATTTCTAGATTAATCGAAATACTTTTTTCCGCAAGAAAAATATTTGTGCATTGGTTAGCATAAACATTTTGGTCGGCAAATGGTTGAGTTGAAGTACATCTCCAGTGCCCCAAGACTTAATAAAAATTTAATGTTCCATCACTTAAGAAGGAAGAGTAAACGGCTCATTGAGCAGTTTACTCAGTCCTCAGAGAGATTTACGGCTAAGTCGTCACAATTTTTTAAGCACAAATTCAGCTTTTGCACTCAATTCGAATACTTAGTTTTCAAAGTTTGATTTTTTAACGGGCAAGCGCGATGCAATAAGACGATACAAGCCTCCACCAATTACCGCGCCCATGATTGGCGCGATTATATACACAGTGAAAAAGCCATTACGTGGGCCCGGGATTGCTATTTCCCCCCAACCGAGGAAATATGCAACAATACGCGGACCAAAATCTCGGGCTGGATTCAGTGCGGCTTGGGTCAAGGGGGCGATAACTGAAATTATCGCAGCCACACCGACTCCAATAATAACGGCCCCCATGGCGGAGGGTGGTCGAGCATCGTTCCGCTCATGGGTCACTGTCGAAACTAGAAAAGCTAGCATGGCAGTGCCAATCATCTCGGCTATAAAGGCGGAAGTAGGAGTTATGACCCGCCAAGCATCCTCCGCTGACCCAAAAATAGCAGGATTTGGGAAGTACTCCCCAAACATCATGGCGCTAAGTTCACTGCCGGGCCCCCCTCTCAAGAGACCTTTGGCGCGCTCAAATTCAATAATTACCTCTGCAAACATTGCATATAGTACAAGCGACGCAACCGCCGCCCCCGCTATTTGGGCCACCCAATACGGTATGATCCTGCGAACAGGAAATTTATCGTAGACCGCTGCCATAACAGTTATCGCCGGATTGATGTGGGCACCGGATAGGCTCGCAGCTGTATAGATACCTAGGCTGACTCCGACTGCCCAGACGACAGCAACTTGCCACAGCCCCGCTTGCGCGCCAGTCGCTACGGCCGCCTGCACCGACCCAACGCCAAAAAATACTAATACGAATGTACCAAAAAACTCGCCGATCATAGCCGTTTCTACGCTAGTTGGCTGCCCATCATTCGCAGCCTTTTTATTCAAATTACCATCGAGCTCGATTTTGGGTTTCTGATTTTCACTCACCCTACCTCTCCGTCTTAATAATATCTGGAACGTTAATTGCCGCGTTAGTATTTACATACGTTAATGCAACACTTTGAAATTTAGCACCGGTGAGCACTGATTGCGTAAGGTCCACTCTCTCCATTAGACTATTAGAGAAGTCAGCTGCTTCTAATTTTGCACCCGTCAATTGAGTAAGCATTAGCCGAGCGCCGAGAAACCGGGCACCTGTCATATCAGCTCCATAGCCTCGTGTCCATGAAAGGTCCGATTTTGAGAAATTTGCTCCCTTCGCACGCGCCCAACTCATATCCACCCACCCCAAACGAGCACCGATCAGGCTTGCCCTCTCAAGATTAGAATCCCTCAAATCTGCATTGGTAAGATTAGCGCCTGATAAATTAGCCTTTGTGAATATTGTGCCTTGCAGACGCGACCCATTTGGACCCGGATGGGCTAGGTTTTTTGAGCCCAAATCCGCGTTGCTTAAATTAGCACCACTAAAATTAGCTTGACGAAGATCCACGTCTTGCATAACCGCACCACTGAAATTACTTCCCTTTGCATGAACTTTCTTTGCAACAGCGCCAGATAGAAAAGCGCCAACAGCAATCACCCCCTCTAACCGGGCGCCATCCAAAGTCGCTAATACCAAGATGGCACCACTTACGTCCGCCGAGCGAAGATCAGCTCGCGTCAGGTCCGCATTCCCAAGATTGGCGCCTTTAAAATTTGCTCTCTGGGCATTAGTCTCACGCAGATAAGCCTCGCGTAAATCTGCTTTACTAAAGTCAGCGCCCCGAACATCCGCTCCACTCAAATTGACCCCCCGCAGGTCAACGCCCGAGAGATCAGCACCTGAGAGATCTGCGCCACTCAGATCTGCCCCGGGAAAGAATTTTTCTCCAGCTTTCACTGTAAATGGAGCAAAAGCTAAAAAAATACAACCCAAAATAAGAAGCCTTAACTGCATTATCACTCTACAAAGTTTCTGGGTAGGAGGGAGACCGATTTTAATTCTTCCGGCGCCGGGCCAATCCGGTCAATGTTTGCCCAAGCCCCCTTGTAATAGGGAATAGTGGTCATGGGATCAACATGGTCAGAGACTAAATCTCCCACCGCACCGCGGGGTTGGCCGAACAACATAAAGGCGTGGTTTCGTTTTACAGAGTCCGTTATATACGCCATGGCACGTACCGAACCAATATCGTTGGCAACCCGCAAAAGGTCCCCCGCTGAAATACCCAGCTCGTCCGCATCTGCTGGATTGATCTCTAAACAAGGGATAGGAAAGCGCTCCCTATAGAACTCGATATGCTGATGGTGATAACTTGTTTGCCAGATATGATTAACCCGACCGTTATTAATCCAGAACCGATGTAATTTGCGTTGCCGCTCAACCCCCGCTGCATATCCGGGCCACGGGCGTGGGGCTGGAATGAATCTTGCCTTGCCAGACGCCGTGCCGAAGCGGCCTTTCTCAAACAAGCGCGGCGTACCAATCGGAACGCGATTGATCAAACGAACAGGCGTTTGGATGCCATCATTGCCAAGCTTTCTTAGAAGATCGTACGTAACACCCGCATAGCCCTCCATCGGATCATTACCATCACCTTTAAAACTGTAACGGGCGTGTATAAAAACATCCTCGTCCGTCTGCCACCGGTAATCACGAAATTTATTTGCCATAAGGGTATTGCGGTCCGCTTGATATAAACCACGCAACCGCCCTGCAAACTTAGCCATAATCTTCCAGTCCGTGACAGCGTCACCCGGTGGATCCATGAATTTTTCATACAGCCGAAGTCTTCGCTCGCCATTAATCGAGGTTAAATTCATTTCACCCCACCCGGCAGCTGGTAAAACTATATGTGCGTGCCGCGCGGATGCCGTCATATAAAGGTCTTGTGCAAGTATAAACATACCTCCGTCTTTCAGTGCTTCTATAACTGCGACGACGCGCTCACCCACGGGCCTTTCTTTGCTCCCCTCCAAAGCAGCTCGGACTGAGGCCCCCCGAGCAATCAATGCATTTTCTAATTTCTCGGCTCGCAGAGTTGTCAGAACGGGATTGCACCCACCGATCCAAAAAACCTTCGCTTCGCCCCGGCGTACAGCCTCATCAACATTGAGTGCTGGGCGCCCACCCGGATAAGGTGGACGTACATAAGCTTCTTGGTGCCCACCGAGGCGGCTGCAACCAGTCCCCGGTTTACCAACGTTGCCAGTCATCAGTGCTAGGTCGACAATAGCGGCAATGTTCTCGTAATTCTTTAAACCCCAAATCAGACCTTTTTCGTAATGAAATAAAGAACGACGTCTTTCACCCTGCGCTTTAGGAGCCGCCAACCATTCCGCTGCCTTGTATAAATCTGCCTCCTCAACACCGCATAATTTCGCTGCCTCCGCGACAAATTCAGATACTGGCCGGTCAACTCCGAGAGATGATCGCTGGTAGGACTCAAAGGTCTGCCATTCGGCACGCTGGCGGATAAAAGCAATGTCATGCCAGCGTTTATCCAAAATAATTCGGGCAATGCTGTTTAGCAGTGAAATATCAGTACCCGGTTCAATAGCCAAATGCAGAACGTTCTCCGCACCTCCAGCCGCTTCAGCTGCCGCAACAGTCATAGTTCGCCGCGGATCAACGATAATCATGCGTCCCGATGTTTCAGCCTCCCCCACAAAAGTCGCGCTCTTCAGCGCATCCGCTTCCCCATTTAAGTTGAGCACCATATGATTGAGAAAATAATTGGTTTGTGTTTCATACGGATTGGCTCCGACAATCATTATTGTGTCAGCCAACTGGGCGTCAACATAAGCATTGGTCAGAGGCGCCAAACCAGCATCACCAGCTGCATGTACCTCACTGTTATAGGCTGGTCGGTTGTGAATAGATGCACGACGCGTGCCAATCCCAGAGAAAAAAAAGCGGCCAACAGCCCAATTATTTTCAAAACCACCACCGCCGCCGCCATGATCAAAAAACTTCATGCCAATAGCATCGGGGCCCCAACGGTCTATTACAGCTTTGATCACCCTTGCGCCAAGATCAACAGCTTCTGACCACTCGGCATCACTATGCCCGTTTTTACCGAGTAATTGAGGTTTTAAGAGCCTCGCATTAGTCTCTTGATCCGGCGCATACAAGGTTTGCGCCAAACCTCCTCCGCGAACCGATGCCATGCCAGAGTTCACTTGGCATTCCTTATCAGCAACAATAACTACATTGTGGCGAGAGCCGTCTTTATCTGCGACCACTCTGTGCATATTGGGTGATACCCAAACACCCTCTGGACCTTGGGGTTCACGAAGATCTATGCCGTAAGCGTTGGCATCAGCAGCCGGCCCACCCTCAGTTCCTTCCGGCCATTTATAGACGTTGTACCCGCACCCTACGATACAAAATTGGCACACCGTCTTATAGAGTTTGGCATCTTTTGGCGGGAGTGGGGGGTGGGACATAATCAATTAATCACAGGATATTCGTATGACGTCCATAAATAAGACCCGCAACCCCAACAGCACGCACCATGCCATCACGGATGTCTAGGGCCATTTGCGGTAAACTCTGGCTCGCTTGCCCAATAACTAGGCGACCACTTTTAGCCGGGTCAAAGGCACTCCAGTGGCACGGGCAAACCATCATTTTACGCTCACCAATATAATTCACGGCACATCCTTTATGTGTGCAAAGAATTGAATACCCCACGATATCCTCTCCCGGTCCAACGCCACCTTCGGCTGGCTCCCCCATCCGAATAAGAAGCGCAGGTGAGTTTTCATCTGGGTAATCGAAAGATATTTCTGTCCCCGGCAGGATCGACTTTAAAGGCGCAATATCAAGTTTAGGATATTTAAAGACTGGGTTACCCGAGGCTGCTTTTACAGGCTGCATTTCACTGAGGGCAGCAATACCGGACGCCGCAGCGATGCTAGCAACACCTCCTTTTAGAAAGTCACGCCTTCTTACTTCCCTCATAAAACTCCTCCATGATTAAATTTTTGCACTGCCCACGTGGACCTATAATTTGGTCCGCCTTTTATCTACTCGAAGAAAATTGAATATCACAAATCAATATTGACCTTAAATCCATCCCCCTTTGGAGTTACGTCAAAATGGCCATCGCAGACAGCATAAGACCACTTAGCTGTCTTCTTAACGCCGCCCAAAGGGTACATATGCACCCCAGTAATTCCGCACTTGGGATCTTCCAGCTTGTACCGGGCCAAATCGATCATTTGCTTGTCTGGGGTCGACACGGTCATCAGTTTTGCAACATTTTTCCCCTGACGTTTTAAAAAATTCATAGATTGTCCAACCCCACATGCCTTTGCAAAATTTAATAATGTTTTAATAGTTGCTAGGCCGGGTAAGCCAATACGAATGGGCAATCTATTTCCCTCACTTTGTATTGCCTTGTCCCAAGCTATGATAGGCTCTGCCTCAAAACAAAACTGCGTCACTATGTATAATTCCGCACCACTGCGCTCAGCAAATTCATTTTTCCATGCCAAAGCGTCCCGGATAGCCTCTTGAGTTATATCGGGACTACCCTCCGGATGACCAGCAATCCCAACTTTTTTAATTCCATATTTATCAAGAAGTCCAGTCTCCATAATTTGCATCGAGTCAGAGAAGTCACCTACTGGCTGGTCCACAGCTCCCCCAATTATAAGTACCTCGTCAATGCCAGATTGTTCTGCCAGTATTTTCAAGTTTTCTTCCAAGAAGGCTTTGTTAGGCACGCTTCGCGCTGCGATGTGGGGCACAGGCCTCATTCCCTCGTCCTGGAGGCGTTTGGTGACCTCTAAGGTATCAGTGTAATCACTTCCGGGAAGAAATGTAACAAAGACCGTCGTGCCAGGGCGCAAAACTTCTCTAAAGTCATCGATCTTAGCTGCTGAAAATGGAGTCGTCTCAGCGGTAAATCCATTAACGAATGAGCGAACACTCTCGTCAATAGACTCATCGGCTAAGTTACTGGCGGTTAATGGCATTTTAAACCTCTCTCTCAAAAAAATTCATGCTATTTATGTCACAAAAGATGCGGTTTAAAGCGCGATGCACCCCAGGATCACATGACGACCCAAAAATCATTATAATCTCTCCATACTCTCATGTGACCGCAATCTTTAATACCTCTCGAATTTCCTTATGTCGTCTATAAACGTAAAATTTCACTGCCATCTCGGCTTCTTCAGGATCACCGCGTTCAATTGCATTAACGATGTCACGAACCATGTCCGCATGGGCGCGGGCGATTTCGTGCCATCCGCCAATCTTATCAGAAATCACAAACCAAAGGCGAAGATGCAGATTAAAAATTCGAGGAATGACCTCACCCAAATAAATGTTCTTAGCTGCATTCGCTAAAGTCGCGTAAAATTTTCTGTCATGTTCAACAAACCCGTCAAGATCGTCATTATCAATTGCGCCAGCCAAATGCAATTGAATGGTAAGGAGATCGCGCGTATCTTTTGCGGATGAGCGCAATGCTGCTAATCGGGCTGCCTGTCCATCAATAAGGGCACGGAATTCATAAATATGTTGCACATTCGATGCATCAACCTCAGAGACATACATACCACGATTGGGTATATGGACGACTAACCCTTCAGTGGAGAGCCGCTGAAGGGCCTCACGAATCGGCGTTCTGCCAATTGCCAAAACTTCCATAATGTATTTGTCACTTATTGCAGCACCGGGCTCTAACTCAAGTCGCGTAATTTTACGCACCAACATTTGATACGCTTTTTCACTCAATGATCGAGGATCATTGAAAGTTTCTAATGCTATTTCGGCAGCCGCTCCAATCATAAAAAACCTTCCATAACTGTTTTACGAAAACTTGCCGTAATATCATCTTTATCGATATCCGGACCGATAAATACGATATGATAATTTTCGCGAGGCTTAGCATCAGTTATGTCAAGCTGGCCCATAGTAAATTGTATTAAAACGGGTTGATCATCGAGAATAATAAATCCTTTACAACGCCAGATATTTTCAGGAGCGGAAGAAAAATAACTCTCCACTCCCGAGCGAGAACCGCCGCCAGAGGCATCGAGAATAAAAGAATCAGCTGGCGCGTGTCTGTGATCGTGATCGTGATCGTGATCGTGACCGTGACCGTGACCGTGATCCTTAGCCGGCTTACCAAGTGCCTCCGCCATGACCCGGCTTTCTGGTCCAAATAGCAGCATTTCAGTATCTATGTCGCAATGTTCAGCAAAAACAATTTCTACATCTGGATTGAGCCCAAGCACCTCATGGCGGACCTCTTCTAGGGAGTCCGCCGCCGCCAAATCTGTTTTGTTTAAAATAACGGTATCCGCGTTTTTCACCTGAGCCTCGTAAAACGGACCCAGCATCTCACGGATCCTCATAAACTTTGGAGTGTCAACCACGGTTACCATTGGACCCATATCATAAATTTCTTTGAACGATGGATCAGAGAAAGTCTCGATCATTTCTTCTGGTTCAGCAACTCCTGTAGCCTCGATAACAATTTGATCTACGTCGGATTTATGTCGTAACTCCTCAACGGCAGTCAACAATGAGCCCTTTAGGGTGCAACAAAGACACCCCGACGTCAGCTCAACCATATCAATATTTTCGCCTTGTTCGCGTCCTTCAAGAATCGCTCCGTCAATGCCCACGTCGCCAAATTCATTAACTATTACTGCCATTTTCCGGCCTTGGGAATCGGTTTGCAGGAGGTTCCGCGCAAGCGTCGTCTTCCCTGACCCCAAAAATCCGAATAAAAGATTAATCCGCATGTTAATCTCCCACTGTTACTTTTTCTTGTCTACCTCGGCGGTGTTCGCCGTCAACCGCTTGACCCGGCCCATCTTGCCCACCTAAGAAGCTCATGCCCTCTACAAAAATGTCCTGAAAATCGGGATGTGTGGCCAGCCCCACATGCTCAATCTCACGGGCCAAACGGGATGCTTTCAAACGCTCTTCCTCTGACAATAGTGCAATTTGCGCGCCCATCAGAGCAGCGTTTCCTGAATAGGTAATCCTTTCTATTGGAAGATTAGGAACCAAGCGGATTTTTACTGCGCTAGCTAAGTTAATGTAATTACCAAAACCACCGCACATCATAAGTTCAGTAAGTTGATTATCGGATATTTCCATCACTTTTTGCAACATCGCAATGCCTGAAAAAATTGCGCTTTTGGCTAGTTGAATTTGCCGAACATCACCTTGGGTCAAGGTTATGGGTTCATCCTTTCCAGCATCTTTTGTATGAACCAAAATGTATTCAGTACCATCAGGGGTATCTACAAAACGCTTTTGCAAAGCTTCAGATAATTCTTCTCGATTCTTTCGCCGAAACCGCCCAGAACGCTCCATCACCCCAACCTCAACGAGTTTAGCGCATGCATCAATCAAACCTGACCCACAGATGCCTATTGCGGAGGTATCGCCGATAATCTCGCAGGCTAGATCGTCATCAATTTGAATTTTTTCGACGGCACCTATCGCGCCACGCATTCCGTGACGAATTTGTGCGCCTTCTAATGCTGGACCCGCAGGGGCAGAGCAGGCCATTAAACGACCTTTTTTTCCCATAATAACTTCGCCATTGGTGCCAATATCTACCAAAGCGCGAAGCTCGTCGCTCTCGTAGATTCGTGTCGCCAGAACACAAGCCATGGTGTCCGCGCCAACAAATCCGGCAACAATGGGCAGCAGGCAGATCTGCGCATTGCTTGCAGCTTTGAGAGGCAATTCACTCGCCCCAATGACGATGGCGTCATTAACAGTCGGCGCATACGGCGCCAAGCCGACGTATGAGACATCAATTCCTAAAAGGACGTGATGCATACAGGTGTTACCAACAACCATAATTTTATAAATATGATCTGAGCTTACATCACATTCACTGCAGGCTTCTTTGACGAAATCATTCAATGCGTTGATCACACGAACTCGCAAGGTCGCCAATTTCTTCGCATCAAATTGCGCGTATGCAATACGCGACATCAAATCGCCCCCGTACACCGCTTGGGGATTAACACCTCCCACATTAACAAGGCATTCCCCGCTATCCAAATCCAACAAACTTCCCACTATCGATGTAGTTCCGATGTCAAAAGCCATGCCGTATTTTTTCTCAGTCGTGTTACCCGGCTCAAGATCAATGACGCGATCCCCAAAAATGGTCACCGTCATTTCTCCACCTTTTTCACGCAATGCGGTGGGGATCTTCCGCATAACGTCTAATGAGAGCTTAGGTTCAATATTGTCTGGCAAAACTGCAAAAATTTCATCCCAGTCCGCTGTCTGATTATGTTCGCTAATTGGCGCAGTCGCCGTGATTAAATGCTTTTCTACGCCAGATGCGATGGAGAAGCCGTGTTCCGATGCATCAAGATTGGCACCTAAAATTTGATGGCCAGACTCAGATTTAGGCGGCGCCGCCATTACTACACAGTCGTCTATCAATTTTGTCTGGCAGCCCAAGCGGAGGTTATCCCGCACATCATCATGACCAAGCTGCACGGTATCCTGTATAGTAGCAGGAGGCACTTCACCACTAAGTATTTTGACCCGACATGACCGACACCTCCCACGCGCACCACAAGTCGCTTCGATAGCGACACCAGAAACGTGAGCCGCGTCAAGGATGGTTTGCCCGATTTCAACCGAAGCACTCCGCTCCATACCGTCCTGGTCACTTGCTTTAAAAGTCACCCGATAAGTTTGGGCCATCAAAGCAACCTTTATGTCCAGGCCGCACGCTGTTCACCAACCAGCTTGGTAGCTAACCGCACGGCTTCGACCGCATCTTTCCCCCATCCGTCAGCACCACATTCATCTGCCCATTCTTGGGAGGTTGGAGCCCCACCTATAAGAATATGAACTTTATCTCGGTGCCCAGCCTTTTCGAACTCATCAATGGTAACTTTTTGATAGTAAACCGTGGTCGACAAAAGAGCAGAAAACCCTACCAAGTCAGCTTTTTCTTCAATCGCCGTTTCGATGAATTTATCCGGATGGACATCTGTGCCTAAGTTGATAACGTTAAAACCTGCATTCTCCAACATAATTGTAACGATGGATTGGCCGATATCATGCATATCACCGAGCACTGTGCCCATTACGAAAGTACCGATCGGTTTCTCATCATTGGCCGCGAGGAGAGGGCGGATCAAAGCCAAACCAGCCTTCATAGCACGTGCCGTAATCAGCATTTCCGGGATGAAAATGACCGATGCGCTAAAGCGATCAGCTTGTAAATCAAAACCCGGAAATAAGCCATCATCAAGAATTACGCGGGGGTCAATCCCCGCATCAATAGCCTGTTTAGTTCGTTCATCAGCATACGTGGCATCACCCTCTTCCACAGCCTCCCAAAGCGTTTGCCACTCCCAACCTTCGGGTGCACGTTCCTCCCAGCCTTCAGGGATTTTGAGTACTGGATCTTCCATCCGTCATCCTCCTAAAATTAATGCTGCCTAAACCAGCGGATATTTACCATAGGTTCCAAAGTCTCGCTGCGCCTCCAACATGGAAAAGATATTCTGAATAGGAACATCAGCCATGATGTAGTGTGACGGCGAAAAAATGTACCCGCCGCCAACAGCCAGATTTTTCATAACGTCCAAGACACCTTGACGAACTTCCTCAACACTTCCACGAGGAAGAAGACGTTGAACGTCATACCCTCCACAGAGAGCAAATTTATCGCCATATTCCTTCTTTATTTGGGCTTGCTCTAAATTACCCCCTGTTGGTTGCAGAAGCCCTGATAGGTCAATGTCCAAATCCACCATGTCAGGCAAAATCGGGGAGTAATCACCACAAGAATGCAGTTTAATGAAAATATCTGGATTTTCTTTACGAAACTCCTTGAACATGTGGTCAAGGCGAGGCTTGGCAAGCTGGCGCCATTGCTTCGGGGATATCATCATTGATTGCTGGGCACCGACGTCATCACCAACCCGAATGCAATCGATGCCGAGGCTGATAGCCTTTCGGCCAAGTGCCGTGTAATATTCTGTCAACCCGTCTAATACGCCGTCTATTAGTTCCGGCGAGTCGAACATCTGTAAGAAAAAATTTTGTGTTCCTATAATGTGTGCGTATGCCGCCTCAATTAAAGTAGAGGATAAGTCCACAACCGTAAAATAGTCCTTGCCAAAAGTCTTAACCATATCTGCAATAGGATTCAAGAGTTCCGGATCGTCCGGGTCCGGCCAAGTGTAATTTTTAAGTTCTTCCATCGATGTGACCGGGTGATGTGAAGGAAAATTTTCTGGAACAACTTTTGCCGGTCCCCAATATTCTTGAGTTTTACCAAACTCGATTTCTTCCTCCGGCGTGCGGCCTTGCAAACCGCTCTTTCCATATCCGACGCCGAAATGGTTATACCACGTTTCACCAATTTTGATGTCACGGTGTGAGAACTGAGCATTGATACCTACCTGATACATAACGATATCATTGCCCAACCGGAATTCCAGCTCTGGATTGTGTTTCTCACCAGTAGCTGTGTCTTCAATACCATAAACTCGGGCTAATTTCTCTTTTGCCTCGTGCTTCATACGATAAAATAAAGGTACCCGGTCAACTGGTTCGCGGCGGAGAGTGCGGCATACTCTCTCTTTCGATGTTAATTCTTTCATGACTTCAACCCCCCCAAATTAAGTGCAATTGACCTGAGCTTATCGCGCCACTCACGTCACTGTTTAGCCACGCGCTTGGCTTTTTCCCCACTACGGATAAACTTGAGATACTTCATGGAATATTCATCTAGCCCGAATAAGGCATCGGCAGCGAATTTAAAGGACGTTAGGCCCTCTACGCCGTTCATTACAGGATCAATCATCATTGAGTCACATCCTGCTACGATTGAAAGCGATACAAAAACCTCATTAATTAATTTCCGATTGGGCAATCCAAATGATACATTGGAATGTCCACCAAAAATATGCACGTCAGGATACATCTTCCTCAGTTCACGCACGGCATCAAGATAATGTTTACCAAAATCTGGGCCGGCTCCAATAGGAAAAACTAATGGGTCAAGAAAACGATCCTCGACCTCGATACCGTCTTTATCCATCATATCCATACAAGTCACGAGATTGGCAATACGCTCCTCTGCGTTCTGCGGCATGCCAGAGTTACCACTCGCATTGGCAAACAATAGCGCGTTATGTTCTTTGGCCATCGGCACCAGCTCTTGCCGTCCATCCTCCAAGTTAAAAGAGTTAATCGCGGGCCGACCTTTTGAACCGTCATGCGCCTCAAGGCCAGCATAAATTGTCGTGGAGTCGGAGGAGTCAACAGCCACGATTTTATCCGTCACTGTTTGAGCCGTTTGCACGGTCCATTTGATCCATTCATGCCTTTCTTCCGGGTAGACGGACATTTCGTCTACACAAAGATCAATTATATTAGCTCCGTGAACTTCCTGGTTCTTAATTGCCCAAGAAATATAATTCATGTCTTTATTGCGGAGTGCTTGGGCAATGTGCGGAATTTGGAAACTGTGCCGCTCGGCTGGATCGTCCGGCATAATGTCCGAACAATCTAAAAATTGCTTGTTGCCATCTAAGTCAGTGTAAACGATTCCGGCTTTTCCCTCCTCGTCGACAACTCTTGGGCTAGTCGCCTTAATTTTACGAGTGCTATTAAAATTTTCCCCGATGACAATGAGGCTATCTGATTTCATTTTTAATCTTCCAATTCCCTTTGTTTCTGATAATTACCGCACTGCACCAAATTAAAATAACGACAACTCTTTAAACTCCTGTATCAATAAAGTCGGGGTTGGGCCTCGATCTGACCTCCCGAAGTCAAAGTTGTTTCAAACTGAGTCCGTAGCCCCTCTCGTCAATTCACTAGGGTTAGGCCATAAAGGCCGGAGCGCGACATTTTTGGAAGCATGGCACAGCTCTCCATAAGAGTTACCGGCAAATCAACCCCTTCAAAGACATCAAATAAAAGTCTTTGTTGTTCCAACGGCCAATTAACTGGCTGCCCACCAATCTTGTACTGGTAACCGGGTCCAAGTCGACGCGTTACCCGCACACTCTCCGTTTTTACACGAAGTTGCAAATCTTGCACAAATTTCCTGGTCGCGGCTTCAATCCCAAGCCACCCCGCAGTCTCTAAAAATAATGCGTCCAATGGCTCAAATTCGTCCATAGCAGCAATAACCGCTTCATCAAGACCACGCCCAACTGTCAAAACGACGGCCACCACACTTCTTGCTCCATCGAGCACATGCTCGAAATCAACATCATTAAAGACCGTGCCATTTGACAAAGTGAGCTTATTTTCCTCGTATGCAACAACATCTATCCTGCACGCCTGAGCCTTTGGCGCCATTATTCTCTCGGCCTTCAGCGCTATATCTTCGGCTGCTTGACGAATAGCCGGCCGTACTTTCGCCAAATCGCGATAACCGTGAATCCGTAACATCTTTGCAGGATCAACACTCACCGGCCCGGCTTCAAACGCCCATGATCCACACCTGGACACGATTTCGGCGTCTGCATTATCCATAACTTGCATATCCTGTAACATCGGCAAAAAATATCGTAAATATATTATTTGTCAATTTATTCAGAATCCTTACCTTTTCAACCCTCTAGTCGAAATCATACTTCAACTCAGAACTTCATCGCGAATTTCAGCAAACCGTACCTCGATCTCATCAGCAACTATCTTGACCACCGTTTCCGCATCGCCATCACGTTCCTCAGCTTTAGTCTTGTTCCACTCCTCAAGGTAAGCATCTGTTCCTGCAAGCTCTCGGCGCATGGCTGCCTCATCAATAAGCGCCTGAAACTTATCACTTAACTGTATTTTTTTAACGCCATTTCCATCCTTCGCTTCAACCAAGGATGGGATTTCTTGCCACCGTACGACCTGATATTTAGCCATACTAAACCTCTCTTTTTTATCATTAATGCAACTTCGACAAAACATCGACCGATACAACCATACATTGGATGTTCCTCGATGTCTCGCTGATATTATACCCGCCAAACACTATATACACCCATTAGTCACGTTAAACGTCCCAATTAATAATATATTATTTTTTAATCGTGGCATCATTTAAAAAAACCACATAGTGTTATGCACGGGCAGCATAGATCAATTGAACGAAATCCTTGGATCACGTTTAAGGGTTGGCTAACATGTAACTAATGTTAGGTTGTACGCGTTGCGGGCTACGGGTCATTAGCACAGGGCGTTTAAGGAAATCCTTGGATCATCTTCAAGGGTTGGCTAATATGCAATTAATGCAGGGATGTACTTGCTACAAGTTTTGACACTAGGGGAGATCACGACATGGCTTATGTCCGTTTTCCAATACCAGTATTCGATCACGAGACACTGCGGGGTCTCGAGTGGTCACAACCGGAGCTCATAACCGCCGGTGAAGCCGATGAAAAACTTCAGGATGGCCAACCGTATGGGACGTGCAGCATCAATATTGATGATGCAGTGTTGGCAAGTTTCGGTATTAGCGGGGAACACTGTCACGCTATTATGTGCACTTTTCCTGCTGGTACACTCATGACGGGCGCCTCGCACTCTTGGTGGTTGCAAAGGGCCTTGGTGCTCAATAGCCTCGAGCCTAACGCTGAAATAGTTGCCGATTGGAGAACGCCTCGTCCCATCAATTCACGGCTCGGACCGGACACTGGGATAATTCTTAACCAAAGCCCAGTCTATGTCGTATCCAGCCACAACTTGAGCAACCATTGGGCTGGCAATCGGACCCTGATCCAAGATCAGGAGTTTGGGTATAGAATTCTTGGAGCTTCCAAGGATGACACAGCTAATTTCCACGAATTTATTTTAAACTTTACGTGGGAGATGTAAAATGGCCCGTATATTAGAGAGAAGTGTAAATACGGACTTCTTGAATTTCTACAACGTCGAAGGCCTTGAGAATTGTGATCCCTTAGAATTAACCATTAAAGTATGGGATCGATACGGCACCGTTCCAAAGGACGGCGACCCAGCGTCTGCCAAAGGCGCCTTTATAGCTGCTATCGTAATCTGTGATACCTGCGATAAAGGAGTGCAATTAGATCGTTCAATACTCGGCGGGTAGTTTTTTGCAATAAATGTTGTGTATTATCGCTCTTTGTTTGCGTCTGACAGCGAACTGGCTATTGGCCCCAGTATATATGCCATAACAGTCCTATCCCCAGTAACAATACTGACAGCCATTTGCATGCCGGGAAATAGATTATATCTGGCATCGCCTTTTTCGAAGTACCCTTTATCGGTAATAATCCGTACTTTATAGAATGGCATTCCCTCGGGAGTAGTCAGTGTATCAGGACTGATTCCAATTACAGTACCGTTAAGCCCCCCAAACCGCATTCCATCCGCAGAGGCCAATTTGACCACAGCATGCTGCCCTGTTGCAACGTAGCCAATATCACTGGTGGGCAGTTGAGCTTCAATAATCAATTTATCACCAGCTGGCACAAGCTCGGCTATTGGGTCGCCAGGCCGGATAACTCCGCCAACCGTTACCACATGTAAAGTTTTTACAACACCATCAACCGGTGCACGAACTGTAGTCCGCGCCAAGTTATCCTTAAATTTTTTTACACGCTCCATTAACTCGCCGAGGCTCACGCGAGCCTCATTCAAGGCTCGCTGATTTTCATCGTCGAATACGCTTTTGATATTTAAGAGCTCAGCTTTTGCCTCCTTAAGTGCCGAGCGCGCACGTGCCAGCCCCGCGGAATCCGCAGCAATACCACCCTCTAATTTTTCTGCCTCTTTCAATAAATCTAAATGCTTAAATCGATTCGTTAGATTATCTTTTAATAAGGCTTCACTAATACCAATTTGCTCGCCCACCAACTTCAGACTTCGACGCTGGTTTTTAATCCGCGTTGTGATCTCATTTATCTCTTGGTCACGTTGGATCGTAGCTTGTTGCTGACGTAAAACCTCACTCTTATGGCGGGCTATTTGCGACCTGAACTGCGCGGCAGCTTGATTTACAAGAGCAGGTTCAGCCGTCTCTAAATCGCTTGGAAACAACGGCATCTTCTCCCCTTTTATTAAACCGCTAATCCGGACCTCATCAACACGCAATGAATTTAGGCGAACTAACAGTTCACCCACGTCGGCACCGCTAGCGGTAGGTTCTAAAACAATAAGTGCCTCGCCTTTTTTTATATTCTCCCCTTCCCGCACTAAGATTTTACGAACGATCCCACCTTCTAGATGCTGGATCGTTTTTACTTGGGTTGAGGGGATGACCTCGCCCGTCGCCATACTGACAATATCGATTGGGCTCAAACTTGCCCAAGTACCAAAACCAGCAACAATTACGGAACACATAAGAAACGTTAAATGCGCCGATGAGCCAACTCGCTCGGAGGGAGCCGTCACACTTACATCTTGAGGAAGGTCACTCATTAATCGCCTCCATTTTTACTTGAAATAGAGCCTCGTTTGTCATCATTTTTTAACTCCGGGTTTTCAATCAACTCATCTTTCCCGCTGACTGAATTAGGAGCTGCTTTTTCTAGTGACCCTGTATCCAGTTCCTGCGAGGAAACTGCTCGTTCTGATATTTTTACGCTTTGTTCTGTCGTCTTTAAATCTGGATTAGCTCGGGGAACAGTTGGTTTTTCAGTGGATGCTGACGGTTGTGGCATGGATTGCCCGACAAAAGTTAATTTGGGTGTGGGTTTCTCATTGAGATCAAGAACTCCATGTAGACCTTTCACTATATTCGGGTCGTGCGACATGATAATAATCGTCCGGCCACCTTGAGCCAATTTTGCTAATATTTTATGGACGGCCTTAGCGCCCTCCGCATCTAAACTCTCTGTTGGCTCATCAATAACGACCAGCATTCCAGAGGTTGTTAGAGCACGTGCCAATGCAATACGCCGACGTATCCCCTCAGATAGACGCCACCCGTTCTCAGCTACTTGCGTATCGTAGCCGTCCGCACTTTCATCCAAAAATCGCCGCAAACCGCATTCATCAACAATAGCATTTAGTTCCGTTTCATCGATTTCTGGATTGTTGATTTTTAAGTTCTCGCCGATTGTAGCGTTGAGTAAAGCCGGTTCTTGAGGCAAGTAAACAACTTGCTTTCTCCACCATTCAGGCGCGACTTGTTTGAGATCCAAACCATCAATCAATACTTGACCTCGAGCTGGCTCAACAAGCCCCATAAACAAGCGTGCTAAAGTAGTCTTTCCAGATCCATTAGCTCCGCAGACCACAAGTACCGAGCCCGACTCTAGACAAAGATTGAGCGATTCAAAAATAGGTGTCGGCGCACCTTGATAGTTAAACGCCAAGTCCCGCAATTCTAGAGCACCTGAATACTCACGGAGCGCAGATCCACTACTTGGCTCTAAAGGCGCTTGCATAAGTTTTGAGAACATCTCCAATGATTGCTTCGCTTTGGCGAAACTGGCGCCTAACTGTGAAAACTTGCTGATAGGCTGAAGTGCTTTTCCAGCCATTATATTAGCACCAATCATGACACCAACATCTAATTCACCCATGACAACGAGGAGCGCACCCGTAGTAATCACGGCCACACCCAAAAAACCATTAGCACTTTGCGTTATCGTTTGAACAAGCCCCTGCCGACTAGTGACATTCCGGCGTAAAGATTGGACTTGATAAACATGGTCTCGCCATGTTCGACGCAGAAAATCTCCGGCATTGAAGCAACGAATAGTATCTACCTCTCGGCTTGCCGTGCTTACAAGTGCGCTGCCAACATTAGAGGCTTGCTGTACCTCTGCGGTCATTTGCTGCATACTAATTGCACCAATTACACCAGCAGCGAAAACAATGACTAAAAATGCGACAACAACATAGGCGATTGTTGGTTCCAAAAGATAAAGTGCAAAGACAAATACGAGTGCGAATGGTACATCGAGAACGGTTGTCACATTGTTAGCATTATAAGCCGTCTCGATAGCTTGTGCGCCATTTACTACCTCTCGCCTTGTCTCCGGTGGTAATTGCTCAACCGCACCAGTCTTGGCCATAGTCAGCACTGCATAACCATCAATGGCTGTTTTCTCATCTGGTAGGACACTGATACCGCGGGCTAGATGCATACGAGATTGTCTGAATGCGAATTCCATAATTAGTGCGAATAGCACACCAGTGGTGAGAGTTATAAGCGTTGCGTCCACGCCATGTGCCACGTAACGGTTGAGAACCTGCATAACAAAAAGTGGCTGCGCAAGCGCCAAAATATTGATGAAAAGCGACGCGATGACCAATTCCGCGGTCAAGACAGGTGCGCCCCGAAATCGCCTCCAAAGCTCGCCCATTCAAAAATTCCCTCGTACACTGTTTCAAAAAATTTTGGAGTGACCTAGCGTATTACGAGTATAAACGAAGCACAATTTCATTTAATAATTTGCGCTCTATATCAAAGCATTATAAGCGGCAATTTTTAAAAATCGGGGATTTAGTGTTTACTTTCTGATACTAAAGTTTTTCATGGAGCTCTCTACACTTGTTAACTCAAATACCCGATTTTTTTAGAGCCGATGGTAATTTTATGGGCAGTGATGCCTATTTCGGTCTTAATCTTGGCGCCACCCTAAGGATAAAAATTTTTACGCTAAAGCCGCTTCTTAACGTGTGATCCTAATAATTTTATAAGCCCAAGTTCGCGAAAAATTAGGAATAGAACTGTCCGATTAAGCAGGAAATAATAAAGAGGTATTCAATCATCCCAACCCCATCATACGGAATTATTGAAGTTTTACATTATTTAATTTAGGTCTAAATCGTACGGTCTCAATATCTCAAGGTTGATAAGTTCCAGTGTTTTGGCATTTGTAGACGTCAACCTAATACGCGGCGCAGTGCCGGCTTGCCAAGCTTCTAGCCAGCGGAGAGCACACAGACACCACCGATCACCTGCCGATAACCCCGGAAAACCATATTGTTGTTTGGGAGAAATTAGATCGTTACCCATCATCCTTGAAAAATTTAAAAATTCATCCGTCATAATTGCACAAATCGTATGAGTGCCAACATCCCCGGCCCCCGTATTACAGCAACCATTGCGGTAAAATCCAGTTATTGGGTCGAGGCCGCATAACTCGAGGCATGAGCCAAAAACATTTTTTTGTTGGTTATTCATTGCAACCCCAACTAGTGGATATTTGAAAGCGACTTTGATTCCGATACTTGCGACGCCAAGTTCATCCTTTCTCTCGCATAACTGAGCTATCCGTCAAGTGGGGAGGTGTACCGGTAGATATTTCACAGGCTCTGTAATCTACCTCTTACGCGAGTTACTTGATGCAGAAGAATAACGAGTGCATCGAAACTTCTAGTCTCTTATTGAATTGCCAAAGCCGGAATGTAATAAGGTTTTGATGATATCCTTGGGTTCTCCCCCCGATGAATGGCAACTCAGTTACTATTGTATAAGATCTAAGCCTATTTGGATTGTTATAAAGGGGTTTTGACATATATTTTTTCGTTTTTAATACTTGATATATAGTTTGATCGATTAGTGAGGTTAAATAAAATTCTCGCAGCTCGCAGGTGGGTGACATTTTTTATGTGAATATTACGAAAATACTTTAGTTAAATTTTTGCCGATCGTATTCATACTCAACTTTTTTAAATTGTCCTTTTCTGCAAAACTAGACAGTAGTGCGACAGTCTATGACCAAAAGGAATTTCCACGTCCTTACTATCGGTTTACCCGAAATCGAATAAAGCCCCAGGAACTCTTGCAAGAAATAGAGACTGTAAACCTAAAAATGAAAAGAAACGGTTTGCCCAGTAAAATATGTAAGACCTGCGGTCGCCCATTTAACTGGCGTAAAAAATGGGAGAAGACGTGGACGAAGGTACGATATTGTTCCGAACGATGTAAACGCAATAAATGAGGTGAAATGGCAACCTCGACACCGACATCATTTTCTGATTATCTTAAGGGCATGAAACGGTTAGTTTATGGAGTAATCTTGGGTTTCGTAGCCCTCATGGTTACCTTAGAAACAAGTTACTCGCAAAACTCTCAACAGGGTGTGGTTGCCTTTGAACGTGGCGATTTCACGGTAGCTTATCGTGAATTCCAAGCTTTGGCTAAAAAAGGGAACGCTAACGCCCAGTTTAATCTGGGTCAAATGTACAGAACAGGGATTGGAACTAGCAAAAATTACAAAAAGGCAGCGGTTTGGTATCAGAAAAGTGCTACGCGCGGAAATAGCAAGGCTCTACTTAGTCTTGGAAATATGCATAACCAAGGTCTTGGTGTTATTCAAGACTTCAAAGAGGCCGTAAAGTGGTTCAGAAGGAGTGCCGAAATAGGCAATGCTGGCGCACAATTCAATCTAGGAACTATGTACAAAAATGGCAGGGGCGTTAGTCAAGACTATGAGGAAGCATTTAACTGGTACCGTAGAAGTGCTGAACAAGGTGACCCGGATGCGCAGTATCATCTAGCACTGATGTACAGGTCGGGTGAGGGCGTTACGCAAAATAGCGAAGCCGCCCTCAAGTGGTATATTAAAAGTGCAGAACAAGGGAATGCGGACGCACAATATAATTTGGCGCTGATGCATAGGGTCGGTGAGAGCGTTCCTCAAAACGACTCGCAAGCAGTGAGATGGTATCGCAAAAGTGCAGAAAAAGGACACGAGAAAGCACAAGTAAACCTCGGAGTGATGTACGCCAAGGGCAAAGGTGTTTCGCAGAATAATGTCTTCGCACACATGTGGATAAATATAGCAGCATCTAATGGAGAAATAACAGCCGTGAAAAATAGAGGTATCATCGCGAAAAACATGACGTCAGAACAAATAGCACAGGCACAAAAACTTGCTAAAGAGTGTGTAAATAAAAAATATACGGGGTGTTAGATGACCCCACTATCGGAGACATCATAAAGTTAGAGGAAAACGCCAGCGAAAATACAGGAACCAAACACAGTTTTCTCTGTTATCGAGTAGGCCAATTAAAATCATACCTGATAATTTCAACAAAATTTGTATGATAACAATCACATCAAGGTTGGTGATCCCGGCAAGATTCGAACTTGCGACCCCGTGATTAGGAATCACGTGCTCTATCCTACTGAGCTACGGGACCGATCTTAACAGTTTTCTACTAAACTAACGAATATTAATTACCTCTATTTACAGTGCTTAACCGAACTTTACCATCCTAGATCCTGCAGTCTTGGGTGAACACTGAGCCTATTTCTACACCATTGTTTTGGAGTTGGGGCTTAAAACTTATCAAGTCAAAAAATTTCTTACTGTATATTCCTACGGTGCTTGGCCGTTCGGAAAATGAATTCGCAAAATTTACAAATTACGCAGAAATTTACTTGACTGCTCTCAGCCTTTTTTTATCCATATTGTCCTTTTGACGATCACCAAAGCTTTAATCTAAACTTATCAATTTGAGGAATACCCTTTACCCGGCTGGGAAATATCATCTGGTTCGTGAACTAGATCATTACGGACAGATGCTAAACCTCATACCGTATCTTTTTGCGCATTATTATTTTAATAAATTTCTTAGTTCACTGATCGGTAACGAATAATTGAGAATTAAAGACTCAGTGCCAGGATTACTATCCCCGAGACCTGCATTAGAATAGTGAGAAAACGATAAACCCACGCGCGAACGGTCGTCTAAACGATAAGCAACTTCTAACTGCGAGCGGAATTCAATGGTGTGACCAAGATCAAGGTCATCCGTCTTTCCACGCCATAACGTTGGAGCAAAACTCGGTGTCACCACCCAACGGCGCCCAAAATACGCATCAATTAACACACCCGCGCCAACGAACGTCATACCGTTCGAAACACTCGCCACCGTCCCAAACGGTTTAAAAATCCAGAATTTCTTATCATGACGATATTCTAGACGAAATTCTGCGCCCTGATCCTTCTGACGATTTAAGTCAAATGCACCCGCGCTTAAGGATAAAAATGCCGGGTCATCGGCGCTCACAGGCCCCGAAAAGGCGAAGGCTGAGAAAACGAATAAACTAACTGACGCGACAAATTTCAATGTTTTCATCTCAACCCCAGTCGAATTTTACGCTGATCCTTCGTAAGGGCCAGCATCATAATGGGACATGGGGGCTTGTATCAAGCCGATGAGACACTTTTACCAAATCCTCCTAACCGTTTGAAAGTTTCAGTCGCTTTTACAAGAGCACACCTTATGCCCGGCTCCATGGCTGAATGGCCCGCGTCGTTGACAATTTCAAGTCTCGACCCTGGCCATAATCGGTGCAACGTAAAAGCTGTCTCCATGGGGCAGACCATATCGTAGCGGCCTTGGATAATGGCACCAGGAAAATCTCCAAGATCCGCCGCTGCTAACATTAAATCTTCCGCTAAAAACATCCTGTTGATAAAGTAGTGAGCCTCAATTCTTGCTAACCCAAGTGACGCGGAACCCGATGGTAATATATCCCCTCTCCATTTAAGCGTTGAGCAAGCAGTTTCGTAAGCATTCCATGCTCGAGCTGCCGATAGATTCATATCCTCCTCATCCCGTATCAGTCGCCTATAGTATGACCGTAGCGGATCATTACGTTCTTGTTCTGGCAAATAATTGAGAAATCGCTCCCAAGCATCTGGAAAGACTTTTGCCGCACCACCAAAAAACCAGTTGAGTTCTGATGGACGGCCCAGAAACACGCCACGTAAAATGAGACCCAAGCAACACTCTGTATGTCTCAAGGCATAAGCGATAGATAACGTTGCACCCCATGACCCTCCAAACACTAGCCATTTTTCGATGTCGAGAAATCGGCGCAAAACTTCGATGTCCTCGATTAGATGCGTGGTAGTATTTGCTTCAATTTTAGCATAAGGCGTTGATTTGCCTGCACCCCGCTGATCAAATAGTATAATTCTATACGCGGTCGGGTCAAAAAACCTCCGATGAACCGGCGAGGTTCCCGCGCCCGGACCACCGTGCAAAAAAACTACTGGAATACCACTGGAATTTCCGCTTTCTTCCCAATAGAGCCTGTGGCCATCACCAACATCGAGCATGCCATGCCGAGAGAGATCAAGCGCTGGAAATAGATCCCCATTTCCGTTTATTTCAGAATTTAGATCACGGGTCAGCATGAAGCGTCATAGCTTTCCTTCAAGAACGTATTGAAGAATTGCGGCAATCTGCTCTGGCGTTTCCGCGACTGCCAAAGCAGCGCCGTCCACCTCTTTTAAAGGATGATTTAACTCAGGGTCATGGAGGCTAATAATTGGCGTACCTAACGCATGAGCATACCCAGCATCAAAAGCAGCATTCCATTGGCGGTATTTATCACCAAATCGAACTATGACCACATCCGCCTGTTCGATCATTATTTGCGAGCGAATAGCATTGATGCCTGCGCCCTTCTGATCTTCCCAAAATTTTTTGACCTCAGCACCCAGAATTGATACACCGCAGCCATCACTACATGCGTGATCTGTAACGGGAGATAGAAAACGGATTTCCAAGTCGACCGCGGAGCAAGCTTCTCCAATACGCGCACGCCAGTCAGTGTGAATTTCTCCAGACAAATACACACTTAGGTCTATATTGTGGATCATCGGAATTTCCTTTTGATACCAGTTAAAGTATTAGCCGGAGAGGCACGAAGACCAGACACAATTTTTGCATACCCGGGCTCATGAGGCGTTATAAAACCGTGTCTGAGCAAAAAATCGATAGCCACAAGGCCTGAATTGAATTTAAAAATCCCATCTTTTGCGACCGCTGAGGCGACATCGGCCAAGGGCCAAAGCATGAATTCATCGACTTCACCGTCCATATTTACGGGTCTAAAGTCATCTGGCAACTGTAAATCAAAATTAAATAAAACATCATCACGCAGTCCTTCATCTCGCGTCATACAATAGGAAACTGCGCCAACAGGCCGCGCGAGCATCGCTATTTCACGAGGAATAGATGCTTCTTCCGCACACTCTTTGATAACGTTATCCATCACGCTAATCCCTGAGGGCTGCCCGCCAGCAACCATCTGATCAAGAAGACCCGGGCCACTGGATTTATTTATGCTTCGCCGCCCAACCCACATGGCTGGACCAGTTTTGGTTTCTACCCAGCCATTTATATGGACACCATAGGCTTTTACGCCAAAGAGTGGTGCCGCGGCCCGTTCTATGTGAAACAACGCCGGTGCATCAAATGATTGGGCAACTGGATATAATTCGTCACGCCAACCGCTTATTAACCCACGTTCAAACAAGACCTCTGTCACAGCCGCCATGGCAAGTGTTCGCTCCTCGCAGCCTTGAATGTCTGGACTAATGTGCATGGCATCATCCAAAATCAAGAGAGTCTTAAAAAAAATAGCCAGCTCATCTGCCACTTTAGAACGCACTAAGCCTATTCGCATATCTTCAACAAGAAATGGAGTATACTCTGTCATCTCGAATGCTTGACAATCTTTAATACGTTGGAGAAAAGACAATTACTATCCTTAGGAAAATCAAAATACTGTTTAGAGTTTCTCTGTTCACCTGCAAAGACGCATGGTTTTTACCCTAAAAATCTTTATGTGTCGGTCAGCGGACTTCTTTGGCGCGTTCAATATACCACGTTCGGAGCTTTCAGATCTGCAGAGGATTAATTTTTGTGAAGATTTTTTAGTCACCAATCCTGTGATAGTGGCCAATCCGCTTAAGCTGCGTTAGTGCGCCGCCCAGTGCGCATAGTTTTCACATAGGCTCGCTTACAGTGATTTTCACAGTATGGTTTACCGGGGACATTTGGAAGCCCGCAAAAATGAAAGTCCTCTGTCCCTGGCTCACCCTCCGGCCACGAACACATGCCGGGCCTAAGCGATGCCAAGTCTATAATTTCGGCTGGCCGCGACTTTTGCTTGATGGGCGAGCCCCGTTTTGGTAACCCTAATCTATGAACTTTGCCAACCACTGCATTCTTAGTGACGCCCAACCTCCCCCCGATGATGCTAGTAGAGAGGCCTTCATTCCAGAGCGCTATTAGTGCGCTGACCCGTTGAGGTGTCCATTCTTCATTCATTATTTTTATTGGTTCCGCGCGGCGGGCGCCCCTGAGTTGCCCCTCTATCCGGCAGCGAAAGCCTCCTTTTCTATCTGATTCACCATACGACTGACTGTCAACTTACTTTATATACGAAATATTCACTCAATGATGGGGCAATATACTATATATTGTGGCTCAATCAACATGTTGATTACTTATTCAAGGTGTTTTAGATCAATTTTCGGTGGATAAATCGAGTAAACCTCTATAATTGATGCTACGCAACATTGAAGTCAGCGGTCCAGCATGGCAATTTAACAGTTAGCTTGGGATGATTGATAGGTGATGGAGACGTTATGGCTGCATCGAAAGCACCAGATATGGAACTTTGGGCGAAGACCGCTGCTCGAGAATTACGAGGCCGTGGAATCACAGATTTAACATGGAATACCCCAGAGGGCATTCCGGTCAAGCCATTATATACCGCTGCAGATCTTGAGAATATGGAGCTGGTCAATACGCTACCCGGTATGCCTCCATTTACCCGTGGTCCGAGAGCTACGATGTATGCAAACCAACCGTGGACAATTCGGCAGTACGCCGGATTCTCCACCGCAGAAGCATCCAACAAGTTTTACCGTGAAAACTTAGCTGCGGGTCAAAAAGGGCTATCGGTGGCTTTCGATTTAGCGACGCACCGCGGGTATGACTCAGATCATCCCCGAGTTATTGGCGATGTTGGAAAGGCCGGGGTCGCGATAGACACTGTGGAGGATATGAAAATTCTCTTTAATGGTATTCCTTTGGATCAGATGTCTGTTTCAATGACCATGAATGGTGCGGTTCTGCCTGTGTTAGCGGGATATATCGTAGCCGCCGAAGAAGAGGGTATTGCGCCGGAAACTCTCTCTGGCACAATCCAGAACGACATCCTTAAAGAATTTATGGTGCGTAACACTTACATCTATCCTCCAGAACCATCAATGCGAATAGTTGCTGATATCATCCAATATACAGCCCAAAATATGCCAAAATTTAATTCCATCTCTATTTCCGGCTACCACATGCAGGAAGCCGGTGCGACTGCCGTTCAAGAACTAGCTTTTACCATTGCCAACGGATTGGAATACGTCCGCGCCGCCCAAACTAAGGGCTTGGATATTGATGCGTTCGCACCCCGCCTGAGTTTTTTCTTCGCTATTGGTATGAATTTTTTTATGGAAGTAGCAAAATTGCGGGCGGCACGGTTTTTATGGTCGAAATTGATGCAACAATTTAACCCAAAAGATCCTCGTTCCTCAGTATTACGCACACATTGTCAGACATCTGGAGTATCCCTAACTGCCGACTCGCCATACAATAATGTGGTTCGCACTACCATTGAGTGCATGGCTGCAGTTATGGGGGGCACCCAAAGCCTTCACACAAATGCATTGGATGAAGCCATCGGCTTGCCAACACCCTTCTCAGCACGAATTGCCCGAAACACTCAACTAATTGTGGCCGAAGAAACTGGTATTCCAAAAGTCATCGACCCCCTCGGCGGTAGCTATTACTTAGAGAGTCTAACCACCTCCTTAGCCAATGAGGCAATGAAACTAATCGAAGAAATCGAGGGGCTAGATGGCATGACTAAGGCTGTTAGCGCTGGCATACCCAAACAGCTGATAGAGGAGGCCGCAGCACGTAAACAAGCCCGGATCGATCGCGGAGAGGAAGTGGTTGTTGGTGTGAACAAGTACCAATTCAAAACCGAAGATGAGATCGACGTTCTCGAAATTGACAATGCCAAAGTTCGTGAACAACAGATCGAACGACTTAAAAAAATCCGTCATACCCGTGACGAACAGGCCTGTAATCGCGCTTTAGAGGCGCTGACTGAAGCTGCCGAAAGGGGTGACGGTAACTTACTAGAACTCTCTATTAATGCATCACGGGTCCGAGCAACGGTGGGAGAGATATCGAATGCATTAGAGCAAGTTTATTCACGATTCCGTGCACAAACCCGGCCAATCTCAGGCGTCTACGGACTGGCTTATGAAGGTGATGCAGCATTCAATAAAATTTGCGAAGATGTCGCCAGTTTCGCCGAGGTTGAAGGCCGTCGCCCACGTATGTTGGTGGTTAAAATGGGCCAAGATGGTCACGATCGAGGAGCTAAGGTGATCGCCACGGCTTTTGCCGATATTGGTTTTGATGTCGATTTAGGAGTATTATTCCAAACACCAGAGGAGGCCGCTTGTGAAGCAATCGAAAACGATGTCCATGTGGTTGGCGTCTCTAGCCAAGCCGCCGGTCACAAGACATTAGTTCCGGCACTCATCGAGGAACTTGGCAAAAAAAATGCTGGCAATATTGTAGTTGTTTGCGGCGGGGTTATTCCATTGCAGGATTATGAATTTATGTTCGACAGTGGAGTAGCCGCCATTTACGGTCCCGGCACCAATATCCCAAGCGCTGCCGCAGACATTTTGTCGATCTTGAAAAACAATTAAATAACCGTGGCAAAAGTAAAACACCGGTATTTTGGAAAATTACGGAGTTATTTCAAACTTTAACTGACAGATTCATCACATGTTCTTATAAAAATTATTACATGTTTTTATGAAAATAAAGGTAAATAGGATTAAAGCGGTAAATGCGAGAAGTAATCTCACATGACAAAAGCTTAACGTTCGCTAACGGCAAATGGCATGAGGGTAACCCAGCCCTGCTCCACCCTAGAGATCATGGATTGTGGCTAGGCTCTGCGGTTTTTGATGGTGCACGCTCATTAGGCGGGGCATTACCAGACTTACTCGCTCATTGCCAAAGGTTAATAAAATCGGGGGAATTGATGGGGTTAAAATCCCCAGTCAGCGCTGACGAAATTGCTAGACTTTCGCGCGAAGCAGTCTCCAATTTCCATCCAGAGTCCGATTTATATATTTGCCCACTTTTGTACCCGTCCGGCGGATTTATCGTGCCCGATCCCGAGTCGACCGAGTTTGTTCTGCATGTCAGCATATCCCCGTTGCCTGAACCCAGGGGTTTTTCATCCACAATTACCAGTTTCCGGCGCCCCGCCCTCGATATGGCACCAACAGAGGCAAAGGCCTCATGCCTTTATCCTAATGTCGCCAGAAGTATCAGGGAGGCAAACGGAAAAGGTTTTGATACTGGCATTTCTCTGGACCCAGCGGGTAACGTTGCAGAATTTTCTTATGCTAATCTGTTTATGTGCGAGGACGGTGCAGTCCACACTCCAGTTATTAACGGCACATTCTTGAACGGCATAACTCGACAGCGCATCATTCAGCTGTTGCGCGCTGATGGCATTGAGGTGATTGAGCGTGCGATCCGGCCCCAAGAGCTAGATGGGGCTTCTGAACTATTTGCTTCGGGAAACTATGCTAAACTATCACCGTGCATACGCCTCGAGAACCGTGAATTAGGTTCGGGCCCAATCTATAACCGTGCAAGAGAGCTGTATCTCAAATGGGCAGCTACTTGCTATTAGTTCTTACCTCATTAAATCCTCACCACTAAGTACTCGCTCAATAAGTGAGACGCTCTCTACAATCCCGTAAAGGGCTATAAACGACCCCATTCTTGGCCCTTGGGGCTGTCCCAAAAGCACCTCATACAAGCACTTAAACCAATCTCTCAGATTTTCAAATGCATGACGTTTCCCGATTTCATATAATTCACTTTGAATAGTTTCCGCGCCCGCATCGGCATCCATGTTTTTTAACATTTTTACAACGTCTTTAATTGCAGCACGTTCTTGATCATTCGGCGTACGGTAATTTTTTTTTGGCTTTATGAAGTCTCGATAATAATTAATGGCATATCCTGTCAATTGGTTTAGCATCGGCGCTGTTTCCGGAGAGGCATCTGGGCGGTAGCGGGAGATAAAATGCCACAGCACAGATTGGTCTTCGGTGTGGCAAACGCTAGCGAGGTTTAGCAAGATATTAAAGCTTAAGTGCGCATCCTCAGTTGGCGGAGAACCACGGTGAATATGCCACGATGGATTTTCAATTTGTTCGTGGAGTTCCTGACCCGCAAAAGCCCCTAGATGCTGCAAGTAGTCGTCAACTTGGCGCGGAATGACGTCAAAATAAAGACGTTTAGCCGCTCTGGGTTTCTGGAACATAAACTGAGCCAAGCTTTCGGGTGGAGCGTAAGTGAGCCATTCTTCAACAGACAAGCCATTTCCGATAGATTTTGAAATTTTCTCACCATTCTCATCAAGAAATAGCTCGTAGGTAAATCCAACCGGAGGATTGCCACCTAGTATCCGGCAGACCGCTCCCGACAACTTAGTCGATTCAATCAAATCTTTACCCGACATTTCATAATCTACCCGCAGCGCCTTCCAGCGCATGGCCCAGTCTACTTTCCATTGAAGCTTGCAATTACCGCCTGTAACAAGCGTTTCAGTCTTCTTGCCATCCTCTTCCTCATAAACGACGGTGCCGGCTTTTAAGTTTTTTTCTACAATAGGAACTTGTAAGACCTGTCCAGTTTTAGAACAAATTGGCAGAAAAGGACTATAAGAAGCACGACGCTCTGGCCCGAGAGTTGGCAGAATAACGTCCATGACTGCTTCATAATTCTCCAGAACTCTCATAATCATCGCATCGAATTTCCCCGATCTGTAACAATCGGTTGCAGAAATGAATTCATAGTCAAAACCGAATTTGTCCAAAAAAGTGCAAAGTTTTGAATTATTATGCATCCCAAAGCTATCGTGAGTGCCAAAGGGGTCGGGAATTGCCGTCAATGGCTTGCCCAAATGTTCAGCAACCATGGCTCGCTCTGGTATGTTATCTGGCACCTTGCGGAGACCATCCATATCGTCGGAGAAAGCAAACAAACGCGTCGGCGTATCATCCATTTGCTCGAATGCGTGACGCACCATTAGCGTGCGCGCAACTTCCCCGAAGGTACCTATATGCGGCAAGCCCGATGGACCATAACCGGTCTGAAACAACACATAGCCCTTTTTAAGGTTTTTACCCTCCTTAACTCGCTTCAATAGCATCTTAGCTTCTTGAAATGGCCACGATTTAGCGTTTTCAGCGAGGATACGAATATCAGTCATTTAGGGTAGTTCCATAGCTTTTTGCAGGCGTGATTGCCGTCGAGCCGGAACCTATGCTTGGAGGACCCTAAGGTCAATGGCCAGCAACCAAATCGGTTTCTGCTCCATATCTGACTGCATCCGCTTAATTTTAGCTTTTAGCTCAAAACAGAGAACTGCCATGCGCTAATACGATTTCATCACGCGCTCAACCTTTGACGATAGTCCCGCCGTCTCATCGAGGGGAACTTCAAACTCTATATCCGTATCTGGTATTTTTTCGCCAAGAAGCTATCCCGAACTCACATTTAAAAAACCAGCTAGAATTTTCAATTTATTAGCACGCAGTTATTAACGATCTAATTCCCAATTATTGAATGTTTTGGCCAATACTCCGGCGCGACGCCATAACTAGGTAAGGGGCAGCTGTTTCGAGAGGCGCGCCATTTGAATCCGCCCCGCAAGCGCAATATCTAGATACACGTGAGGCAAAATGTGTGTATTCTTAACTTTTCAATAGCCTAAATCGAATGAGCTATCCCTCAACATTCAACCATGTCGCGCAAAATAGAACATTTGTTACCCAATTATTTCCATATCGGTAACCCGCTGCCGGGAAGATCAAATTCAGGCCATTTACGCGTCACTTCTTCAATAATGTCATCCCTCATTCGAATTGGAATACCCCACTCCCGGCTTGTTTCAGGGGGTAATTTTTTGGTTGCATCAATACCCATTTTTGAACCGAGGCCAGATACTGGAGAGGCAAAATCCAAGTAATCAATTGGGGTATTTTCTATCAAGGTCACATCACGCACTGGATCAACTTGCGTTGAAACTGCCCAGATAACATCGTTCCAATCACGGGCATTTATGCACTCGTCCACTACAATGACAAACTTGGTATACATAAACTGTCGGAGATAAGACCAGACAGCCATCATCACACGCTTCGCGTGCCCCGCATAAGCCTTTTTTATCGAGACCACAGCAACCCGATAGGAGCAGCCCTCTGGCGGCAACCAAAAGTCAACTATCTCAGGGAACTGTTGGGCTAATATGGGCACAAAAACGTCATTTAATGCCTCTCCTAAGACCGACGGCTCATCCGGGGGACGGCCAGTGAAGGTTGAGAGATAAATTGGGTCCTTTCGCATAGTGATGGCGCTTATAGTAAACACGGGAAACTTCTCAACTGCATTATAATACCCTGTGTGATCACCATACGGTCCCTCCGGACCGTAATCTTCAAGCGATACGTGGCCTTCAATCACAATCTCACTCTCCGCTGGAACTTGCAGAGGGACGGTCTTGCAATCAACTAGATCAACCCTCTTCCCTCGCAGAAGGCCCGCGAAATGGTATTCAGAAAGTGTATCAGGTACGGGTGTCACGGCTGCTAATATTGTCCCTGGGTCAGCACCGAGGATAACAGCAGCGGGCAGAGGCTTGCGCTTTTCCTCTTGCCAGCGTGAATGGTGCTGAGCACCGCCACGGTGTTTCAGCCACCGCATAAGTGTCGTATTTTTACCCGTAACCTGCATTCTGTATATGCCGAGGTTAAAGCCGTCTCGAGGGTCCCTCTCGACCCCGCTTCCGCCTGCCTTTGGCCTCGGGCCTTGAGTAACCACCAATGGCCAGGAAATTAGTGGTGCGGGCTCCCCCGGCCAACAGGTCTGAATGGGTAGCTGGGTGAGATCTATATCTTTGCCCAAAAACACAATATCATGACAGTGTCCCTTCGATACTATTCGCGGTTTCATTGTCATCGCTGTCTTGATCAGTGGAAGCATCTCCATTGCTTCTCTCCAGCCATCCGGAGGCTCCGGTTGACGAAGTTGGGCCAAGGTTTCTCCAATTTCACGCAACTGACCCGGCTCGCGGTTCATACCCCACGCTACACGCTCGACTGTGCCAAATAAATTGACTAAAACCGGTATATTCGAGGGTTTGCCATCAGCATTGATCGGGTTTTCAAACAGAACTGCCGGGCCATCCTCAGCCAATAAACGGGTTTGAATTTCTGTCATTTCCAATACGGTAGAAACTGGGGTTGAAACACGTTTAAGGCGTCCTCTCGGCTCTAAGCGCTCGAATATAAAGTCTCTCAGCGATGCGTAAGTCATGAGTTATCCTGCTATCCGGGGACAAAAACTTTGCTGCGAAAATTGTGGCTTGGTTCGTTAGACACTAAACAATAAAATCATTGAAAGCGCTATTTTCTCCTAAAATCAACCAAACTATTCTAACCTACAAATTGTTTTAACTCTGCGTATCAAAAGAACTTAATATTGGGGTTAGCGTTACATGAGCGTCCAACTCATTTGCTTTATCAATATTTACGTACGCCAAATGGAATACTGCATAAAGGCCAAGACCTCGCTAAACCACAGCTTAATTCAACCAAAGCTTCATAACTCGCTTCGGGAGAACAAGAATGAAATCCTTGCGCCGGTAAATCGTTCATATCTGAGAATGGCAAAACACACTTCGTGGACGATGACATCGCCATCTCATCATTGGAATTCCCCTTACCCGTTCTTTCGGTAGGCTCAAACCAAGCCCCATATCAACTCATAAAAAATATGTTAGATAAAATTGGGACTTTATTCCTGTTGTTCGAGTTCATCTAGACAATTTTGAATCCGTTTATTAGCCACATACCTCATCAAACGAGGCCATTCATGCCACCCTTAAATACTTACCCGGCGTCACTGTCACGCTATTTATAACTTGGCTCTCCGAGCCTCAATTGCAACGAATGCATCAGACCGAACTAGCCTCCAATAATTATTGTTTTGGCCGCATAAATAGTGTCGAAATATTCAGCGATATGGGCCCCATACTCGATCACTTTTACACTTATCAAAGTCGCTTCGGCGCGCTTAGTTATGAGGGAAAGCCAATTTATATAGCAGGGATGACCGCAAAAGGCCGCTCTTGGAGTGCCATGTCACAGGAACAGATTTAAGAACATGTATTGCAACGCTTGGCGCCAAATAATGATATTTCATCATTTGTAGACGGGCCTATCGAAAATCCCGGTTTAAGGCTTTAGCGTTCTAATACGCTTAAATACAATCTTAACGCTCTTGATCATAAAAATTTTTCCATTATCCAAGTTTAAGCGGGGACAAAACGGGCAGATAGTATTCCGGCTAAGATTACAAACCCAAAATCTCTGTTTGATTTGAATACAACAAGGCATCCTGCGGGGTGATTAATATCAACCCGCCAAACTTGATTAATCATGTGGAGAGTTCCAAACCCAAGACCTATAAAAAACGGCCAAGTTAATTGCGCTGCCAACCCGGCGGCCCCAATCAAGGTCAAAGCAGCGGCATAAAACAGGCATAACCAAGGTTTAGTGTGCTCACCAAGTGCCAAGGCACTCGATTTAACACCTGCAAACAAATCATCTTGCTTATCTTGATGAGCGTATATTGTGTCGTAGCCTAAAGTCCAAAAAATCCCCGCCATATAAAGTAAACTTGGCGCCATACCGAGGCTGCCCTCTACTACTGTCCACCCCATCAATACGCCCCAATTAAATGTTAATCCAAGCCATAGCTGGGGCCAATATGTAATGCGTTTCAAAAAAGGGTAGACAAAAACCAGCCCAAGCGATGTTACCCCCAATTGGATAGCGAATTGATTAAATTGCAAAAGCACCCAAGCCCCAATGACTACCTGAACCCCTAAAAAAGTAACACCGTGTGCGACCGATATTTGGCCACTAGCAATCGGGCGCGCTGCTGTACGGGCAACCTTGGCATCAATATCACGATCAACAAGATCATTTACAGTACATCCTGCACCCCTCATCACTACGGCGCCCAATGCAAAAAGCCCGATGACCTGCCAATCAAGAACATTCGGTTCAGCTAAAGCGAGGCCCCACCAGCAAGGGATAAGTAAAAGCCATACTCCAATCGGGCGGTCTAGGCGCGCAAGACGAAAAAAGGGGCGCGACAGCTCGGGGGCAAAACGATCTATCCAAGTATAGGCCGGGATGTCGCTGGCATTTTTTGCAGTATGGGTGGCACGCTCGTTCATAATCGCAATATAAACTCCAATATCTGTACTGACCACACTCAGTTATGTAAAAATAACCCCATCATGACTCGCTCTTTGCCACGCTTGCACGTTACACAAGGCCTCGCATCGGGCATTGTATTTTCCATCGAGGGAAACCCAGCGCACTATCTTCAACATGTCATGCGGTTAAAAGTTGGCCACAAAATTAGGGTTTTTAATGGCCAAGACGGAGAATGGCAGGCGGAAATTTCTGGATCAAAACGTGACACTGTGACGCTTAACATTTCGCATCAAACCAGAGCGCAATTTACATCGCTGCCCATTGTTCTTGCATTCGCGCCGTTAAAAAAAACTTCTATGGATTTCTTAATTATTAAAGCAACGGAACTCGGTGTGAGTGTTCTGCAACCAATAATTACAGAACGCTCGGAAAATAAACGGATTAATTTAATTAGGCTTCAAGCTCAGATCCGGGAGGCCTCTGAGCAATGTGAAAGATTAGATTTACCTATTTTAAACAAAGCAATCAATTTTTGTAGCTTTCTCGATAATTGGCCAAAATCGAGCCCATTATGGTGTTGCAACAAAACCAGTCGAGGACCCTCCCTACCAGAGGCTTTATTACCTCTTAATAAAAAAATTGCTGCTCATTCACACGGGTTTTTGATTGGCCCCGAGGGTGGGTTCTCGCCAAACGAGCTTGCATCATTGGGTGGATTCGATTTTGTTAATATCGTCAGCTTGGGGCCACGCATTTTACGGGCCGAGACAGCCGCAATCGCGGCACTGACCTGCTGGCAAAGTTTACTCGGCGACTGGTGCCGGTAAAATTAAATTGCACAGGCAAGATTGGCACGCACATGAGTTTTTTTATTCCCCAAAATGGAGCACCGATTAAAACGGCAACAAGGATTACATAATGGCCAATAACCGATGCGATTTACCGCCCATCGAAAACCGTAACGAACTTGTCGAGCACATCGCTAACGGCTGCAAGCCGCCTGAAAAATGGCGCATTGGCACGGAACATGAAAAATTTGCTTACCGGCTCGATGACCTTCGCCCACTCGAGTATGAGGGAGAGTCTGGCATTCGCAAACTTCTCGAGTCTATGGCTCGTTTTGGCTGGAAACCAGTCATGGAAGAAGACAACATTATTTCTTTAACGGACAAAATGGGTGCATCCATCAGCCTAGAGCCTGCAGGACAACTGGAACTGTCCGGAGCACCGCTTGAGAATGTTCATGAGACATGCTCCGAGGTAACAGGTCATCTACAACAAGTAAAAGCTATCGCGCGGGAAGTTGGGATCGGTTTTTTGGGCTTAGGTTATCATCCCAAGTGGCCCAATGAAGAAATGCCATGGATGCCGAAAGGCCGGTATAAAATTATGCGCGAATACATGCCAAAAGTGGGCAGCATGGGACTTGAAATGATGAAATCCACTTGCACGGTTCAAGTCAATCTGGATTTTTCTTCAGAACAAAAAATGGTCGATATGTTTCGAATATCATTGGCATTGCAGCCAATAGCAACCGCTTTGTGGGCAAATTCTCCGTTCAAAAATGGCAAAGATTCTGGTTTTTTATCTTACCGTAGTTATTGCTGGATGGATACAGATCCAGATCGATGCGGAACAATACCTTTTGTTTTTGAAGACGGATTTGGCTTTGAGAGATATGTCGATTATATTCTTGATGTCCCCATGTATTTCGTCAACCGGAGCGGAAACTATATCGATGTAGCAGGATTGTCATTTAGGGATTTTCTCAACGGCGATCTACCAAATTTACCGGGTGAAAAACCAACCATTAAAGACTGGGAGGACCACTTATCTACTGCGTTTCCGGAAGTACGCTTAAAAACCTTTCTTGAAATGCGCGGAGCAGACGGTGGGCCTTGGGCCCGGCTTTGCGCGCTCCCAGCCTTCTGGGTTGGCTTACTCTATGACTCTGAAGCACGTGAATCTGCGTTGGCTTATGTATCAGACTGGAGCCCAGAGGAACGCGCAGCTTTACGTCAAAATGTCCCACGAACAGCGCTGAACACCCCGTTCCGAGAGCGGACCGTGGGCAATATCGCACTGGACGTGCTGGAAATTGCTCACGGTGGTCTCAAGCGGCGCGATCGCCGAGATAGTATTGGGCTGGATGAAACTCACTTCCTTAAACCGTTGTTTTTAATCGCCGAATCAGGTATTACCCCGGCCGAAGAAATGCTACGAGCTTTCGAGCGTCGATGGCGAGGTGACATCGATCCAGTTTTTCAGGAATACGCCTATTGAACAAATCCCCATTAAAAATTAAACAAGTTGATACAAGCTCCATCCTTCCCAAAACCGCCCGAATTATAAATTATTATGAGTAAAAGCATTTTATTCAACCCAAGCTCAGAGCAAAATTGGACATGCAAGAGTTAACCGTCAAGTGTGATGGGTTATTCGGTACGATAATAACCAAGTTTATCGAAAAAATCACTTCGGTGCTTCAGACGTATACTTACTAAAAGACTCGCATGTTCTCATCTATCATCTTACCCAGGGCTTGCAGAAGAGTATGCCTCGCTCCATATCAGGACTTGATAACATATTTTATTGATGAGGTTTTGGCATGGGCAAGGAAACTTTCTCTTTTCAAGCGGAGGTCAGCAAGCTTTTAGATATCGTTGCACACTCTCTCTACAGTCATAAAGAGATTTTCTTGCGGGAATTGATATCCAATGCTTCGGACGCTTGCGATAAATTGCGATATGAAGCTTTGACAAAACCCCATCTCACGTCCGACGACAGTGAATTTAAGATAACACTTGATGCAGACAAGAAGGCTAAGACACTCTGCGTAACCGATAATGGGATCGGTATGAACCGTGACGATTTAATGGAGACCCTTGGAACGATCGCACGATCCGGCACCCAAGCTTTTATGGACGCCTTATCCGCGGCAAAAAAAACTGAAAAAAAAGTAAAAGGGGATAAAAATTCTGACGCTAGAGTTGATCTTATTGGTCAATTCGGCGTTGGGTTTTATTCAGCCTTCATGGTCGCTGACAAAATCGAGGTAACAACCCGGCGGGCCGGCGAGAGTAGAGCATGGTTGTGGGTATCTGATGGACGGGGGGAGTTTTCAATTGAGGAAACATCTCGCGAGAGTCATGGGACTGACGTCACGGTGCATATTAAAAAGGAAGATAAAGAGTACTTAGATCGCGTGCGCATTCAAACTATAGTCAAAACATACTCCGATCATGTCGGCCTACCCGTAATCCTCAAAGGCGATGGGAAAAAGCAAGAGGATGAAACGCTCAACACTGCAGCCGCCGTTTGGACACGGCAGAAAAGGGACATTACAGCCGAAAATTATAAGGATTTTTACCAACACGTCTCGCACATGTATGATGAACCTTGGCTTATCGTGCACAACCGTGTCGAGGGCGTACAAGCATACACAAATTTATTGTTTATTCCCTCCTCGCGTCCTTTTGATTTATTTCAGCCTGAACGCAAAAGTCAACTGAAGCTCTACGTTAAACGTGTTTTTATTACGGATAATTGTGACGAACTATTACCCTCATACTTCAGGTTTGTGAGGGGTATTGTTGACTCAGAAGATCTACCTCTAAATATTAGCCGCGAATTGCTACAGCATAATCCTCAGTTAGCAAAAATAAAAAAAGCCCTCACCAAACGACTTTTTAGCGAGCTAAAAAAGAAAGCTGAAAAAACGCCTGAGGAGTATGCAACTTTTTGGAAGAATTTTGGGGCCGTAATGAAAGAGGGCCTATATGAAGATTTCGAAAATCGGAAAGCGTTGCTAGATATCTCTCGCTTTAGGTCCACTAAGAGTGACGGGCTAATTAGCCTTAATGATTACATAGCGGGTATGAGGGATGGCCAAGAAGCAATTTACTACATCACCGGTGAAGACGCAGCACAAACAACGCTCAGCCCTCAATTAGAGGGGTTCAAGGCAAAGGCAGTAGAAGTATTACTTCTTACCGACCCCGTTGATGAGTTTTGGGTGTCCTCGGTTGGATCCTTTGAAGAAAAAGTTTTTAAATCCGCCACCCGCGGTGGTGCCGACTTAAAGGACGTGAAGTCAGAAAATGATAAGCTTGATCAACTCGAAGGTGACCGGAAAAAGAAGGTTGCCAGCGTTGAGCCGCTAATTGCAGCTTTTAAAATTGCGTTGGGAGAGAAAGTAAAAGATATTCGCACTTCGGAGCGTTTGACTGACAGCGCCGTTTGCCTTGTAGCTGATGATGGAGATATGGATATTCATCTAGAGCGCCTACTAAAACAGCATAAACAGTTAAACGAAGAAACACCGCGAGTGCTTGAGCTTAATGCGGACCATTCACTCATAACCAAGCTGGCCGCGCGGGTCACCAGCGGTGATGGCAAAGACCCCATAATCGACGATGCAGCACATTTATTACTAGATCAGGCACGGATTATTGAAGGGGAAAACCTATCTGACCCATCTGCCTTTTCGCGCCGGTTATCATCAGTTATGGAAAAAGGGTTTAGCAATTAACGATAAGCCGAGGAGAGCCCCTCGTAACGCACTTTCTAAAATGCACAAATCCTCGGAATATAACTGCGGGCACCTTGGTAATTAATACACGAAAAAAGTTGCCAATACCCTTTTCAAATACTTATTCGTATCTCCCATTCGGGCTGCCCGCATGGCGCTTGACGGGGCCTTGGCTTTATGATGCCATGACTCACTTTCGAACATGCCCGTCTGTAAACTTTTGGACGAGAATGTATGTAAGGGACAGTTTGCAACGGCACAAGGACTAAGAGGACCCGGACCTCTGCAGAGATAAAATTTTGATTGCGGCTCACTACGGTGATATTTTGGTTGCCAGGGTTATATCAGTCTTAAGGTTCAACCAGTATTTTTTAAATTGTTGAGCACAAACTTGAGAATTCCTCCGGCAACGTAATAATCTGCCTCATCCAGAGTATCAACTCGGCAAAGTAACGTGGTTTTGTCACACCCACCATTCTCACGTTTGATTTTAAGAATTACGTTCATTCCCGGTGTTATGCCATCCGCGAGCCCGATCAAGTCAAACGTTTCCGTTCCGTTTAACCCCCAGTGTTGACGGGTTTCACCATTCTTAAATTCAAGGGGTAAAACGCCCATCCCAACCAAATTAGACCGGTGAATTCGTTCGAAACTCTCTACGATAACTGCATCAACGCCCAATAATCGCGTTCCTTTCGCCGCCCAATCACGGCTTGAACCCATCCCGTAATCAGCGCCCCCAAAAACGATCAAAGGAACATGGTCTTCCTTGTAACGCATTGCGGCCTCAAATATTGAGATGATTTCACCACTCGGCTGATGGCTAGTCCAGCCTCCTTCGGTGTTTGGCACCATGTCGTTTTTGATCCGAGGATTAGCGAATGTACCCCTAATCATGACTTCGTGATTTCCACGGCGCGCTCCGAAGGAGTTGAAGTCACGCGGTCGCACTTGATGCTCAAGCAAATACGCCCCTGCAGGGCCCTCCTTGTGAATGAATCCAGCCGGCGAGATGTGGTCCGTCGTGATAGATGAACCCAACATGGCTAGGGGCCGGGCATCAAGAATATCCCGAGGCTCATTGGCTTTTTCGTTTTCATCAAAAAATGGGGGCTTTTGGATATAAGTAGAACCCGGCGACCATTTGTACGTCTCGGACGCCTTAGTTTTAATATTCTTCCAGTTCTCCTCGCCGTCAAACAAATTATTGTAACGGGCACGGAACATTTCTGGTGTCAAAACGGCGTTAACATATTCCTCAATTTCCTTGTTAGTAGGCCAAATATCTTTGAGAAAAACTGCATTTCCGCAGTGGTCTTCCCCGAGTGCATCATTCAATAAATTAAAGTTCATATTGCCCGCCAGGGCATAGACAACAACTAAGGGTGGAGACGCGAGATAGTTGGCTTTCGTCCAAGGGCTAACTCGGCCCTCAAAATTACGATTCGACGAGAGAACAGCGGCCACCACAATGCTATTATCTTCGACAGCCTCAATAAAATTTTCTTGGATCATACCGGAGTTTCCAATACATGAACCACAACCATAACCCACCACGTGAAAGCCAAGCTTATCAAGATATTTCTGCAGGCCACCTTGTCCTAGATACTCACTAACTACTTGGCTGCCGGGAGCCAGCGACGTCTTCACCCATGGTTTCGAACTGAGACCTTTTTCATGCGCTTTCTTCGCCACGAGGCCAGCGGCCACTAGGACGGATGGATTTGATGTATTAGTGCAACTAGTAATTGCGGCATACATCACAGCCCCGTCCTTAAGTTCGTAATCTGTTCCCGTGATGGCAACAGACTTTTGCTCATCGCGCCCTCCGGAGATTTCAGTAAATTGCGATTTGAACGTCGAGCCTGCATCAGTCACTTTGATTCGATCCTGGGGTCGCTTCGGTCCAGCGATAGAAGCTACGACAGCCGCCAAATCAAGATCAAGCGTGTCAGTGAAGGTGGGCTCTTCACTACTTGCATCCCTCCACATCCCTTGCGCTTTAGCATATGCTTCAATCAATGAAACCTGCGCTGCACTCCGGCCAGTAAAAGTCATATACTCTAACGTCGCATCCGTAATTGGAAAAAAACCACATGTGGCGCCGTATTCTGGCGCCATATTGGCAATCGTGGCTTGATCTGCAATCGTCAGATTATCAAGCCCGGGCCCATAAAATTCCACAAACTTTCCAACAACGTCCTTCTTCCGTAGCATCTCAACAATGGTTAACACTAGGTCCGTTGCTGTAATCCCTTCAGTCATAAAACCTGTCAACTTGAAACCGACCACTTCGGGAATTAGCATTGTAATAGGTTGCCCGAGCATCACCGCCTCAGCCTCTATACCGCCAACCCCCCAACCTAGGACTGACAAGCCATTGGCCATGGTTGTATGCGAGTCCGTACCAACAAGCGTGTCGGGAAAAGCAATTTCACGCCCATTTTCTTGCTCGGTCCAAATCACACGAGACAGGTATTCAAGATTAACTTGGTGGCAAATGCCTGTTCCCGGCGGTACAACGCGCATATTCTTAAAGGCACCTTGGCCCCATTTTAGGAATCCATACCGTTCTTGGTTGCGCTCAAACTCAAGCTTAACGTTTTGCCCAAGGCTCTCGTGCGTCCCAGTATGATCAACCATTAACGAGTGGTCCACGACAAGATCCACTGGACTCAACGGATTGATTTTTAGCGGATCACCGCCAGAATCAATCATCGCGTCACGCATAGATGCCAAATCAACCACCGCGGGCACCCCCGTAAAGTCTTGCATAAGCACACGTGCTGGCCGATATGCGATTTCTTGCATCGAGTCCTTTTTAGCTGCCCAGTTAGCAACCGCTTTAATATCTTCAACCAACACTGTACGACCATTTTCACTCCGCAATAAATTTTCGAGAAGTATTTTCATTGAAACGGGTAATTTCTGAACATCTCCAAAGCCACACTCTGCTAGCGCCTCTAAACTGAAATAGTCATAATCTTTACCCCCTACACACAGAGTGCGGCGCGTCTTTAGGCTATCTTGGCCAACAATAAACATTCAGTTATCTCCACATTTGAGCCGCAAGGGTCTGACAAAATTAGACCGCTTCATGCACGTATTGAGCAGCTGAACCTTGATTTAATACTAAGGGCCCGTCCTCCACCAGACCATGAGATTATATGTCTTAGCTCTCATCACTAGTTACATTAGTAAAACGCTGATTATTTAAAAAATGACAAGTAGCTTCATTCCCTGTGATATTGTTTGACTTGGTTTAAGAGGAAACATTTTTATTCTATCGAATGTTTACACTTGAGTTAAAGACGATCAAACATCAGTATACCTCCGCTGGTTATAAAATTTATAATATGGGACCGGCGTAAGGCTTTACATCGTTAATTCAGTTTTTCGGTCTGAAATAAGCGGAAAACTGAAAAGGGGCAGACTCGGGAGAAAAGCTCATGACAGGGGGCATAGTCGCTAACGAGACGGCGAACACGTTTCCAAAACTTCTTGAACGAAACGCCCACATACGTGGCAAGCGTGTGGCAATACGTGAAAAAGATTTTGGTATCTGGCAAAGCTGGAATTGGTCTGAAGTGGCAAAAGAGGTGCGGTCTCTCGCCTGCGGCTTACAAGTTATCGGCGTTAACCGTGGTGACAAAGTCATGGTTTGCGGTGATAATCGCCCCGACCTCTATTGGTCTTTAACTGCTGTACAAGCGCTCGGTGGTGTTCCAGTTCCGGTATACCAAGACTCCGTTGCAGACGAAATGCAGTACATTTACGAACACGCGGAAGCTACCTTCGCAATCGTAGAGAATCAAGAGCAAGTCGATAAAGTTCTAGGGATTAAAGACAAGATCCCATCTCTCAAAGGGATAGTTTACACTGATACTCGCGGACTTCGGCATTATAATCACCCATCCCTTTATGATTTTGCTGTAGTTCAAGAAGAAGGCCGCAAGTATGACGCTGCCAACCCTAATTTTTACAAGGAAAAAATTTCTTCAGGGGCAGGAGAAGATATATGCATTATGCTATACACATCGGGGACCACTGGCCGTCCGAAAGGTGTAATGTTGAGTTTTGACAACATGATTATTACGTCGGCGAATTGTTCCGAGTTGGAGGGATTGAGTGATCAGGATGACATCCTCGCATATCTGCCAATGGCTTGGATCGGCGACAATATTTTCTCCTTTGCCCAATCCTATGTCTCCGGATACTGCGTAAATTGCCCAGAAAGTAGCGAAACAGTCCTCGAAGATTTGCGCGAGGTAGGACCTTCATATTTTTTTGCGCCGCCACGAATTTTTGAAAACATTCTTACTACTGCAATGATTCGGATCGAAGACTCCGCTGCTATTAAAAGAAAAATGTTTCATTTCTTTATGAACGTTGCGAAGCGCGTGGGCCTAGACGTCCTAGACAGTAAGCCCGTTTCCTTGGGAGATCGTCTGCTTTATTGGCTCGGTGATATTCTTGTCTACGCACCGTTAAAAAACGTTTTAGGTCTGTCAAAAATCCAACTAGCTTATACCGGCGGCGTTGCGATTGGCCCAGATATTTTCATCTTTTACCGGTCCTTGGGAATCAATCTCAAACAGATTTATGCGTCCACAGAAGCCGCCGTGTTTATCACTATTCAGCGAGATGGTGAAGTCCGACCAGAAACATCAGGGAAACCAGCCCTAGGTGTTGAATTAAAAATCGCCGAAGACGGCGAAGTCATGTTCCGCAGCCCGGGCGTTTTTCAAGCTTATTTTAAAAATGCTGAGGCGACGCATAGCACGAAAACTGATGATGGTTGGGTGCACACTGGTGATGCTGGATTTATTGATGGGGATGATGATTTGCGCATCATCGATCGCTCCAATGATGTTGGGAAAATTAATAATGGCGCAATGTTTGCTCCAAATTTCATTGAGAATAAACTTAAATTTTTCCCGCACATTCGAGAGGCCGTTACCTTCGGGGATGGTCGAGATAACGTCGCCGCATTTATAAACATTGATCAAGAGTCCGTTGCTAATTGGGCCGAACGCCGTAATTTAGCATTTTCAGGCTATACAGACTTAGCTGGTCAGGATTTGGTTTATGACTTGATCCAAGAATGCGTCGAATCCGTCAACAAAGATTTAGCTGGAGATGAAAATCTAAAATCCTCCCAAATCAAACGCTTTCTAATCCTTCACAAGGAGCTCGATGCAGATGACGGGGAACTCACAAGAACCAGAAAAGTTCGCCGCTCCGTAGTAGTAGAACGTTACGGAGAATTGATCGAAGCACTATACTCGGGCAAGACCTCGTGCGAAGTCGAAGCTGAAGTGACCTTTGAAGATGGCCGCAAAGACAACATTCGCGCTAATCTAAAAATTCGCGAAGCCATAATTAATGGCGGCACTCAGGCCATCGCGGCCGATACGGCTTACGGGGGAAAATAGACATGTCTCAGGAACGCCGCATAGGAGACGTTATCCTCAAGGTTGATAATGTCTCTCTGGCATTTGGCGGAGTCAAGGCACTAACAAACATTACCTTCGACGTCTGCGAGGGAGAAGTTCGTTCGATAATAGGTCCAAACGGGGCCGGAAAAAGCTCTATGCTTAATTGCATAAACGGCTTCTATAAACCAACGGAAGGTATAATTACGTTTAAAGGTGAGTCCCACTCGCAAATGGAAACGCACCAAGCAGCCAGTCAAGGTATCGCTCGAACATTTCAAAATATCGCATTGTTTAAGGGTATGACTACACTCGACAATGTTATGACAGGTAGAAATTTAAAAATGAGAAAAAACTTTCTGTGGCAAAGCCTATACTATGGCCCAGCTATGAGGGAGGAGTTGGAGCACCGCGAGGCTGCTGAGAGGGTAATTGACTTCTTGGAAATTGAGTCCATCCGCAAAACTGTTGTGGGCCGCCTGCCCTACGGTCTGCAAAAGAGAGTTGAGTTGGCGCGCGCCTTGGCAGCTGAACCAGATATGCTCCTCCTAGACGAACCAATGGCAGGTATGAACTACGAAGAAAAAGAAGACATGTGCCGCTATATTCTGGATGTGAACGATGAATTTGGAACCACGATTGTGCTGATTGAGCACGATATGAGTGTTGTCATGGATATCTCTGACCGCGTTGTGGTTCTGGATTACGGCCAAAAAATTGCCGATGGGGACCCCGACGAGGTTCGGGCAAATCAACGGGTAATTGACGCCTATCTCGGCGTTCAACACGACTGAACTGGGACGCAATATAATGGAAGTTCTTAATACATTTTTCATAGCACCGGTCCTCGATATGGCGGACAGTCCGATTTTTCTTCTAGAGGTCATTATCGGTGGCTTAATGGCGGGTGTAATGTATTCGCTTGTAGCGCTTGGCTTCGTGCTGATCTATAAAGCTTCAGGTGTCTTTAATTATGCCCAAGGTGCTATGGTGCTTTTTGCGGCCCTGACATTGGTCGGACTCTTAGACAATCATGTCCCGCTGATTTTAGCAATTATCCTCACCATGATTGTAATGGTTGGCGTTGCTTTTTTAATCGAGCGCTACATGTTACGGCACCTAGTCAATCAGGCGCAAATAATCCTATTCATGGCTACGATCGGACTCAATTTTGTATTCGAGGGCGCCGGGCAAATAGCTTGGGGCTCCAACGTTAAAAAGTTGGACGTCGGTATCCCAGAGAACTCATTTGAGGTTGGGGGGGTATTAATTAATAGCTTTGATTTATTCGCGGCTGTAACCGCTGCAGTGCTAGTTGGTGTGCTAGCAATCTTTTTCCAAAAAACTTCTGTAGGCCGGGCGTTGCGAGCCGTCGCGGATGACCATCAAGCAGCCCTATCCGTCGGTATTCCACTAAAGACAATATGGATAATTGTGTGGTCTGTATCAGGCTTTGTTGCCCTAGTTGCCGGGATCATGTGGGGTGGAAAGGCTGGGGTCCAGTTTTCGCTCGTTTTGATTGCTCTAAAAGCACTGCCAGTTCTCATTCTTGGTGGTTTTGAGTCAGTTCCCGGAGCAATTATTGGTGGCCTCTTGATCGGTGTCTTTGAGAAAGTTTCCGAAGTTTATTGGGGACCCGCATTTGGTGGTGCCATTGAAGGTTGGTTTGCTTACATGGCCGCTTTAGTCTTTTTAATGTTTCGACCTCAAGGCTTATTTGGCGAAAAGATTATCGAGAGGGTTTGAAAAAATGTTTTATCGCGAGGCTGGACAATTCAAATCCACGTATGGTGCCGATCAGGCTATCTTTCCAATTGTTCAAGACCGATGGTTTATGGTTTTGGTATTGCTGGTATCCTATGTGGTGGTTCCGATGTTCGCTGATGAATATTGGTACCAGGCAATTTTAATCCCTTTTATTATTTTGGCGCTTGCAGCGGTTGGATTGAACATCCTCACAGGATATTGCGGGCAGGTGAGTTTGGGCACAGGGGCTTTTATGGCTGTGGGGGCCTACGCTACCTATAAACTATCCACAGGCTTCCCAGAACTGAACATCATAATCGTGTTTTTAATGTCAGGCGCTATCGCAGCGGCAGTGGGTATTGTTTTTGGGCTGCCGAGCCTGCGGATCAAGGGCTTCTATCTTGCTGTTGCTACTTTAGCTGCTCAGTTTTTTATACTGTGGGTATTTAACAAAGTGGAATGGTTTTTTAATTACAGTCCGTCTGGCACGATAACGGCGCCTCCGCGAGAAATTTTCAGTGTCCTAATAACAGGGCCCGAGGCATCGCCAGAAGCCCGTTATTATGTTGTGTTAGTGTTTTTAACGGTTTTTGCGCTAGCGGCTAAAAATATGGCGCGGGGACATTTAGGCCGATCGTGGATGGCTATTCGTGATATGGATATTGCAGCCGAGATTATCGGTATCCGTCCGCTGCAAACTAAACTTTTGGCATTTGCCATTAGTTCTTTCTACTGCGGGGTTGCAGGTGCTTTGTATATTTTTTGTTGGCTTGGTAGCGCCGAGACAGAGGCCTTTGACATCTTGAATATTTCATTTCCAGTCTTATTCATGGTAATTGTCGGAGGTCTCGGCAGTGTTTTAGGTTCAATATTAGGGGCTGGATTTATAACTCTCCTCCCAATTTTTTTGACCAATGCACCCCCGGTGATCGGTCTGGAAATAAGTACTGAATTGCAAAAACATATCGAAGAAATCATCTTTGGTGTAATGATCATCTTTTTCTTAATTGTGGAACCCCATGGCTTCAATCGCTTGTGGCAGATTGCAAAAGAAAAATTGAGAATGTGGCCATTCCCATATTAGGCAATAAATGTTTTTAAATTTCGCACCGCGTTAGGAGAAATTCCGGTCACATGCTATAATTGCGGTTCGAAAAATAGAGACCGGTAACAGGTCACTTTAACGACTAGGGAGATAAAACATGAAACTTCGCAGTTTATTTTTGGCGGCCGCTGGTTTTGCCATCGGCATCACAGGGATTACGGAAACAGATAGAGCTTATGCTGATGAACTCTTTTTCCCCGTTTTCGTTTATCGCACCGGCCCTTACGCTCCGAGTGGTGAGCCGATCGCTAATGGCTTCCGTGATTATTACGCCCTACTTAACAAAAGAGATGGTGGGATCGAGGGCCTCAAAGTTAAAACCGAGGAATGCGAGACAAAATACAACACTAAAGTTGGCGTTGAGTGCTATGAGAAGCTCAAAAATAAGCACGGAGGAGCTCTATTGGTTAACCCTTACTCAACGGGCTTAACCTATCAGCTCATCCCCAAAGCAGCAGTCGATAACATTCCAATAATTTCAATGGGTTATGGCCGTACAGCCGCGGCTGATGGTCGCGTGTTCAAATGGGTTTTCAATTTCCCAGCCACGTATTGGAGCCAAGCTTCTGCCTTCGTAAACTACGTTGGTGATCAAGAGGGGGGTATGGCAAATCTCAAGGGTAAGCATATTGCTCACGTCCATCACAATTCAGCCTATGGCAAAGAAGCGAACCCTACCTTGGATACGTTGTCCAAGAAATTTGGATTCAAGTTGACGAAGCTGGCCGTTGACCACCCAGGTCAAGAACAGAAAGCAACATGGTTACAGATCCGGCGTAAAAAACCAGATTGGGTCTTTATGTCGGGATGGGGCGTGATGAACCAAGTAGCTATTAAAGAGGCAGCGACCATTGGCTTCCCAATGGACCGCTTCGTGGGAAATTGGTGGTCTGGCTCCGACGCAGATGTGGTGCCAGCCGGCGATAACTCCATTGGTTACAAATCCACGGCAATGCATTCCGCAGGGGTTAAGGCCAAAGTCATGCAGGATATAATCAAGCATGTCTACGGAGGCGATAAAGCTGCGGCTAAAACCAATAAAGTTGGTGAAGTGCTTTACAACCGCGGCGTCTACAATGCTGCTCTGGCAACGGAAGCCGTACGTGATGCTGTAAAGAAGTCAGGCGGTAAAAAGCCAAATGGCGACCAAGTTCGTGCTGCGTTAGAGAGCTTTACGGTTGATAAAGATCGCTTAGCCAAGCTTGGGATGTCCGGCTTTGCCAACCCGGTAAGTGTGAGTTGCAGAAACCACGAAGGTGCTGCCCCCGGCGTATTTATTCAGCAATGGGATGGCAAGCAGTGGAAAGTCAAAGGTGACTTTGTACCAGCCATGAGCGATGTCGTTCGCCCAATGGTTGAAAAGGCGGCAGCCGCCTATGCTAAAGAAAACAATATTAAGCCTCGCGGCTGCTAGGAGTTTTTCCGATTATGGAACAAGCAGTTGAAGCTACTGAGGTTGGGGCGGCTAAGGCCGCCCCTCTTCTCAACATCAATAATATCGAAGTCATATATGACCATGTGATTTTAGTGTTAAAAGGCGTATCGTTAGAACTTTACAAGGGGGGTATTGTTGCACTCCTTGGAGCTAACGGCGCAGGCAAGTCGACGACCTTGAAAGCTATTTCAAACCTACTTCGTGCAGAGCGGGGAGAAGTTACCAAAGGATCCATTGAAGCGATGGGTGAACGTGTGGATAATATGACTTCCAACGAACTGGTGAAACGTGGGATAATCCAAGTTATGGAGGGCCGTCATTGTTTTGAGCATTTGACTGTCGAAGAAAACTTGCTCACCGGAGCTTATACTCGTCGTGATGGCCGTGCGGCAATCTCAGAATCTTTAGAGAAGGTGTATCATTATTTTCCACGTTTAAGAGAGCGCCGGACCAGTCAAGCAGGCTACACCTCGGGTGGAGAGCAACAAATGACAGCTATTGGCCGCGCGCTAATGGCCAGCCCATCTGTTATTCTTCTCGACGAGCCATCAATGGGCCTAGCACCGCAATTAGTGGAAGAGATTTTCGAAATTGTCCGCGACCTCAATCAAAAGGAAGGAGTTAGCATTTTGCTGGCCGAGCAAAACACTATGGTCGCATTACGGTATGCTGAATATGGATATATTCTAGAAAATGGACGTATCGTTATGGATGGCAAAGCTAGAGCACTCCGAGAAAACGAGGATGTAAAGGAGTTTTACCTGGGCTTAAGTTCTGGCGGGCGTAAAAACTTTCGAGAGGTTAAGCACTATCGCCGCCGCAAGCGTTGGCTGTAGAATAGTTTTGAGCGAGCCGTCACATTACTACGACGAGCTAGAAATTCGCTCTGCCGACCAGCGCGAAACAGATCTTGTAACTGCGTTGCCTCGACAACTTAAGAATGCCAAATTAAATGCACCCTACTTTTCTAAAATATTCAAACATATTGACGCTGAACAGATCACATCGCGTGAAGCACTCGCGGGTTTACCCGTCACCCGTAAATCAGATTTAATTGAGTTACAAAAAGCTAATCCCCCATTTGCTGGATTGACATCATTAAAGTCGGGCCAATTAAAACGTATTTATCAATCTCCTGGTCCGATATATGAGCCCGAAGGTTTTGGGGTCGATTGGTGGGGAACTGCTCGAGCACTTTATGCTGGGGGGTTCCGGCGGGGTGATATTGTCCACAACACGTTTTCTTATCATTTCACACCGGCCGGTTTCATGTTGGAAACTGGCGCTGCAAAGATTGGATGCGCTGTCTTTCCAGCGGGCGTCGGTAATTCAGAGTTACAGGTCCGTGCGATGACAGATATGCGCCCGACTGCATTTACGGGAACGCCATCATTTTTAAAAATCTTGCTTGAACGCGCTCAAGAGCTGGCTGTCGACGTCTCTAGTTTAAGTAAATCCGTGGTTGGTGGCGAAGCTCTACCCCTCTCCTTACGGCAGGACATTGAGGGCTTCGGAGTCAACTGCCAACAGATTTATGCAACCGCAGATTTAGGCTCCATTGCTTACGAATCTCCGGCCAAAGAAGGTTTAATTATTGAAGAAACGTTATTGATTGAAATTGTTCGTCCCGGCACGGACGACCTAGCTGGAATCGATGAGGTTGGCGAGGTTGTTGCAACTCGATTTTGTCCAGAATATCCACTCATCCGTTTTGGCACTGGGGACCTATCAATGTTTTTATCTGGGGAGAGCCCCTGCGGCAGAACCAATGTCCGATTAAAAGGCTGGATGGGGCGCGCGGATCAAACGACGAAAGTCAAAGGCATGTTCGTGCATCCCGGTCAAGTCGCCGAAATCAGCCGTCAACATCCAGAAATACTGAGAGCACGCCTCATCGTTCATCAGCGGGATGGAAGCGACGTTATGACTTTAGCTTGTGAGGTTGAAAACCCCGAGACTTTTATTGGTACCAACGAACAACTTGCAACCAATATTCGGACAACCATCCGATCTGTCTGCAAACTAAGTAGTGAAGTCGTATACGTTGCGCCGGGGGAACTCCCAAAGGATGGAATAATCATTGAAGATATAAGAGATTTCGATTGATGCGATTACGGGTCGCTTGTCAGACGTGGTAATTTTAAAACGCCATGTTCGCGTCAAGCAATTCCGCTGTGGACCAATGACCTTTAACGCCAAGGATGAATATGTGGGCCGTTCCCTAGACCTTTAGGGTGAATACGCCGAAGAAGAGGTTAGACTTCTGCGCCAAGTTTTAGCCCCCGGAATGGCGGCATTGGATATTGGAGCCACTATGGGAGCCCTCACAGTTCCCATGGCATTATACGTACTTCCCGGCGAGGCTGTAGCTACTTTGGAACCACAACGGGAAATATTTCAATTCCTAGCCGCCAACATAGCCCTTAACGCCCTCCACAACGTTCATACTTATCATTGTGCTGTGATCGGACAACCTAGCGAGATACTGGTAACACTTTTGGATTATGAAAAGGGCGGAAACTATGGTGCAATTTCTCTTGGCGAGCGCACAAAGGAGGAGCGCATTCCCTGTCAGACAGTCGATAGTATGGCATTGTATCAGTGCCACATGATAAAGATTGATGTTGAGGGCATGGAAGGAATTTCGGGCTCAACTATACAATTTTGAATTGAGATTCACTAAAATATTTACGTCTCCCCCGTTTCCGTGGGTTGTCCCAAACCATGCTATAACTCCGAAATAAAAAAATGTTAATCGACTTTTTGATTTATATTGGGATTTGTCCTTACCCCGCCGCATCATCGGCCCCTCTTTTACCGAGACCTGCAGTAAGATCGTTAACCAGCTGCTTTTTTGTTCAACCTATTTAGTATAGTTTTCTATGGAAAACTTATTAAAGGTAGCATAACTCGATGGTTACCTCCTCGTCTGACAGAGAGAACGTATATTTTGCAAGCGACCAAGTAGCTTGTTTTCGTGGTGGGCGAACAGTATTCGTCGGTGTAACTTTTTCGATAAATTCTGGCGGGGCGGTTTTGGTAAAAGGACCGAATGGTATCGGAAAATCGACAATGTTGAGGATATTGGCAGGACTGATGCGTCCAATCTATGGAACATTAAAATGGCACGACCATAAAACACATGTTGAACCGGAGATTCACTTCAAGCGCATTCACTATGTTGGTCATCACGACCCCGTCAAACCGGCGCTAACTGTTATTGAAAACGTCTCCTTTTGGGCTTCTCTTCATGGAACGCGAGACCACGTACAGAGTGCCTTGGAAGAATTTGACATAGCTCATTTAGCGGATGTACCGGCCCGTTTTCTCTCTGCCGGTCAAAAGCGAAAAGTAAATTTAACACGTATTTTAACGGCACCCACTCGACTCTGGCTTCTGGATGAACCCACCACTGGGTTAGACGCGGCAACAGTTGCTAAATTTGAGCAATGTATGGCGGCCCATCGCAATTCGGGAGGAATGATCATTTTATCCACGCATACACCACTGGACCTGCCCGAGGCCCAAGTTCTCAATCTAAGTGATTACCAACCAGAGGCTGCTGCGCATGACAACCTTTATTGAAATTGTACGTCGCGATTTGAGGCTATCTATGCGCCACGGTATGGATACCATAATGGTGGTAATGTTTTTCGTCTTGGTCATCCTTTTGCTACCCCTCGGCGTCGGACCAGAGCCGACTGTGCTCGCACGGATTAGCGGGGGAATGATTTGGGTTTCAGCCCTACTCGCCTCAATGCTCTCTGTAGAGCGTTTATTTCAAACAGACTATGAAGATGGCAGCTTGGAGTTACTTGTTATTCAGCCATTTATGCTAGAATTGACCGTAACAGCTAAAGTTATCTCTCACTGGTTAATCACGGGGCTACCACTCTTAATCATCGCCCCTCTGCTTGCTGGGATGTTACATACTGGAAAAGATGGATTTGCAGCTCTTCTCTTAACACTTGCAGTCGGGACTCCATTGCTCAGCTTAATTGGGTCGATCGGAGCAGCATTGATACTCGGCGCGCGCCAAGGCAGCATATTGCTGTCATTATTAGTTTTACCCTTATATATTCCAATACTCATTTTTGGAGTTAGCGCCGTGGACGCCGCCATACACGGTTTACCATGGCGTTTACCCGTTCTGATATTGGGCTCTTTATTGATCGGATTAGCTCCATTTTCAGTCTGGGCGACAGCGGCGGCCCTCCGTGAAACAATGCGACGTTGATGATACAATTAATTTATTAATTTGCGTCACTCCAAAAAGACACTAAATAACCTCTCAGGCTGTTTATCTCCACAAAAATACTCCCTACTAATAGTAAAAAATCAGCATAGAGCAAACGACTATCAAGGAAATCACGGTAATATGTTAAATCGCTTCGCCAACCCTATTAGGTTTCTCCGTTTAGCAGATCAAATACAACCATGGGCAGCGATTCTGACTCTAGTATTATTTGCGGCGGGGCTATATTTTGCATTATTTAACTCACCACCGGACTATCAGCAGGGCGAGACAGTTCGGATCATGTATATTCATGTGCCATCAGCATGGATGGCGCTTTTTTGTTACACTTTGTTAGCCATAACTAGCGGTGTTGCGATGATATGGAAACACCCCCTTGCCAACCTTGCTGGTCGAGCAACAGCTCCCATCGGAGCTACTTTTACATTTCTAGCGCTAATAACAGGTTCTATTTGGGGTAAGCCTATGTGGGGAACTTGGTGGGTCTGGGATGCAAGATTAACGTCAATGTTTATTTTGTTTTTTTTATACCTCGGTTATATCGCATTACAAGATGCTTTCGATAATGCGGAGGGTGGCTCAAAAGCAGCAGCTATTCTAGCACTTGTAGGCTTTATTAACGTGCCGATAATAAAATTTTCTGTAGATTGGTGGAACACGCTGCATCAACCCGCAAGTGTTATAAAATTTAGCGGCCCCGCAATCCACTCAACTATGCTAACTCCTCTGCTTTTAACGGCGCTTGCCTTTAAAGGGTATTATGTGTGGCTGTTTCTAATAAATATGCGCGGCGAAATCGCTGAGGCACGGTGCCGGGCACTACAAGTGAGTCAAATACAAAATGCTCAAGTTGCCAAAGTAGCAACCTCTGACGCGAGAGATGCTCATGCAGATTGAAGATAAAATATCAATGCACGCTTTTATGGAATTTATCGAGATGAACGGACATGCCGCTTTTATCTGGTCGTCTTACGGCATTGTAATATTCGTCTTAATTTGGCTGTTTATAGTTGGTGTTCAATTCCAGACAAAATCAGAGACAAAGCTAAGCCAACTCAACCCGCGCCCGCGGCATAGATCAGGAGTAAGGTCTGAACGTAAGACCGGGAAACAAAATGAAGCGTAAGAATAAGCGTTTAACATTTGTGATGATTGCGCTTATATTTGTAGGCTCAGCTGTGGCCCTTGTCCTCACGGCATTTGAAGAGAATATTGTCTTTTTTTTCAGCCCAACCGATCTAGAATCCAAAAAAACTCCGACCAAACAAAGATTTCGCCTCGGAGGGCTTGTGGCTAAAGCTAGCGTAAAAAAACAAGGCGGCGGCATTACCCAGTTTCAAGTGATCGATGCTACAAACTCAGTATTAGTTCGTTACAAGGGCATTTTGCCCGATCTTTTCCGTGAAGGCCAAGGTGTAGTTGTGGAGGGGCGGCTGAACGGTTCAGTATTTCAAGCCGATGAAGTTCTCGCTAAACATGACGAGAATTACATGCCCCCGGAGGTTGCCGAAGCCCTCAAAAAATCAGGCCAATGGCAGGGTATCAATACAACAGGGAGCAAGGCTCAATGACTGCAGAGCTTGGGTTATTCGCTCTCACTTTGGCTTTTGCCGTGGCATTAGTACAGTCAACATTCCCAATTATAGGTGCAACGAAAAATTACATCTCTTGGATTACTCTAGCTGGCCCCACCGCGATCACTCAATTTGTTCTAGTGGCGCTAGCATTTGGGTGTCTAACCAAACTTTATATTACATCGGACTTTAGTGTTCTTAATGTCGTTCAAAACTCCAATACCTCAATGCCCTTGTTATACAAGGTATCAGGCGTGTGGGGGAATCATGAGGGATCATTGCTATTGTGGGTTCTAATTTTAGCACTTTATGGGGCGGCAGTCGCTTTATTTGGCCAAAATTTACCCCCAGCTCTTCGCGCCAGAGTTTTAAGCGTCCAAGCTATGATTGCCATTGGTTTCTATTTATTTATCCTTCTTACATCCAATCCATTTGAGCGGGTTTTTCCACCACCCCCGGACGGACGGGAACTGAACCCATTATTGCAAGATCCAGGCTTGGCCTTTCATCCGCCGATGCTATACATGGGATATGTGGGGTTTTCGATGGCGTTCTCTTTTGCCATTGCAGCCCTTGTCGAAGGCAGAGTCGATGCGGCTTGGGCACGATGGGTTCGGCCCTGGACACTCGCAGCTTGGTGCTTCCTGACGGGTGGGATCGTTCTTGGTTCATGGTGGGCTTATTACGAGCTTGGCTGGGGTGGCTGGTGGTTTTGGGATCCAGTTGAAAACGCATCCTTTATGCCTTGGCTCGCAGGCACTGCCTTATTGCACTCTTGTACCGTCGTAGAAAAACGAGACGCCCTTAAAAGCTGGACTATCCTACTTGCGATCATCACATTTTCATTAAGCCTGCTAGGTACATTTTTGGTCCGTTCGGGCGTTTTGACATCCGTACACGCTTTCGCCACGGATCCAGAGCGCGGGGTTTTCATTCTCGCTTTGCTGATAGTGGTAATCGGCGGTTCCTTGTCATTATTCGCTTGGCGGGGCCCACAATTAAAAACTACCGGTTTATTTCAGCCAATCTCTCGCGAAGGTGCTCTGCTCTTTAATAATCTTTGCATGACAACAGCAACGGCCACCGTGCTTTTGGGAACCTTATACCCATTGTTTGTGGATGCTGTTGGCGGGGATAAAGTGTCGGTTGGCCCTCCGTTTTTTAATTCGGTCTTCATTCCACTCATGATTCCAATGATTTTCGCAATGGCTATCGGACCGCTCCTAAATTGGAAACGGGGCGACCTATTTGGTGCTCTGGGACGGCTAAAGCTGGTTGGCATTAGCTCCCTTATTGTCACAGGTGCAACGTGGGCATGGCACAATGATGGTCCAGTTTTTGCGACACTTGCCTTAGGCCTCTCCGCATGGCTCGGCCTCGGTACCTTAGTTGAGTTAGCGGGAAGGATTAAGCTTTTTGTGCCCGGCGCCGGCTCGTGGGCGCGAGTCTGCCGCCTAACTCGTGCTAGTTGGGGCATGACTCTCGGCCACATGGGGCTTGCCATAAGTATCGCTGGCATGGCTGGGGCAGGTGGCTGGACGCAAGAGAGCATCCAAACCATGAAACCGGGTGATACTATCAAGTTATCGGGTTACGATTTTACTTTTAAAGGTGTCCATCAGAGGAAAGGTGCAAATTTTACAAGTGCAGTCGGTACATTTGTGGTCCACAAAAATGGCATTTACGTTACTAATCTAAGTGCTGAAAAACGAAATTATCCTGTCGGTAAAATGCAAACAACAGAAGCCGCCATCCACACGACTTTAGGAGGTGACCTTTATGCTGTTATTGGAGACCACGATGGCAATGATGGAGCTTACGTCACCCGCTTATACTTTAACCCCTTGGTTGTCTGGATGTGGATTGGAGCGATAGTGATGGTTCTAGGGGGAGTTCTTAGTCTCTCAGACCGTCGCTATCGAATTGGAGCACCTCGCCAAAGTAGGCACGGGCATGCAAAAGAACTCGAAGCGAAGAGTATGATATAAATGAAACAACGCGCTATATTCATTCTACCTTTAATAGTGTTTTGTATTATTGGTTTTTACTTAGCAAAAGGACTGACCCTCGATCCTAAAAAAATGCCAAGTATGCTTGATGGCAAACCTGTACCAACGTTCTCATTACCTCCTATTAAAGGGCGGGATAATAACGGATTTTCACAAAACCATCTTTTAGATAAGGTAGCATTGGTAAATATCTTTGGCTCTTGGTGCGTTGCCTGCCGCATTGAGCACCCCTTCCTTATGCAACTGAGTGAGCTCTCCAATACACCCATCCATGGCATTAATTGGCGCGAGGAAAATCCCGATTCAGGCCCGGAGTGGCTAAAACGGCATGGAGATCCGTACGAGTTTGTAGGAGACGACCCTCGATCCAAAGCAGCAATTGCTTTCGGTGTAACTGGCGCGCCCGAGACATTCCTTGTCGATCAGGAAGGAATTATTCGCTACAAACACGTTGGTCCATTGGATCTTCAAACATGGAGAGGTATTCTTTGGCCCTTGATACAGAAGTTGAGTCATAAAAATATACCACGGGGCACCTTATAATTTCGGATGAAATAAATTGCGTATATCTATACTCACGATAGCGTTTAGCGCCTTATTATTTGCGGATTCCCTGGCCGTCGAACCGAGTGAGATACTTGATGACCCTCGGCATGAATCAAGAGCGCGGGAACTTTCAAAAGCCTTACGGTGTGTAGTTTGCCAAAACCAATCGATCGATGACTCCGATGCAGCATTGGCGCGTGATATGAGGATATTAGTTCGGGAACGTATTACAGCCGGAGATTCTAATGAAGAGGTTCTGGATTATGTGGTTCTTCGGTATGGAGATTTCGTACTGCTTAAACCACCCTTTAAGAAAACTACTTTAGTGCTGTGGTTAGGACCAATTCTGATGTTTGGAATGGCGCTTCTTGGGGCTTTATTATTCTTTCGTCGGCAAAAATCTGCCACATCGCTTATGAAATGTGATCCAAGTGCAGAATTAGACGAAACAGAGAGAAAGCGCCTAAATGCATTATTAGGGGGCCAAAAAAAATGATGGAGTTTTGGATTACCATTGGGCTGATCACAATGATCTTCGTCGGTCTAATCCTAGCTCCATTTATTCGTCGGCCACGCATTATACCAGCTCGGGTTTCTTTCGACATTACCGTCTACAAAGATCAATTGGACGAAATTGATAATGATTTAGATCGGGGAACAATCAGTGGTGCCGACGCCAAGGCGGCACGTGGTGAGATTGAGCGACGCATTTTAAATATTAGTGAGGCAGCAGAGACCTTAGACAAAATTAATCCAAGCCCAAGACGTCGAATAAGCTATATTAGTGCAACCGTGATTGCCGTATCTGTTCCATCAATTGCACTGGTATTTTATGTTTATTTGGGCTCTCCACATTTACTGGATAAGTCCGATACAAGCCGAAATATCAAAGCTAGCGCCGAGCAAATTGCAAAATCCTCGCGATCAACGCAAATTTCCCAGCTCGCCGGCAACCTCGATGAATTGGTTGGCGCACTCGTTACCAGATTGAGAAATAATCCAGACGACTTGCAAGGCTGGCTGATTTTAGGTCGCGCCTACATAAGGTTAGGCCAACTTGAAAACGCTACCGCCCCTTTAAGAAAAGCAATGAGTCTTGCACCAAATAATGGCGCGGTTATGACTGACTTAGCCGAAAATCTCGTTGTTACTAATAATAATCAAGTAACACCTGAGGCTTATGCTTTATTTAAGCGTGCCTACAAGCGTGACAAGAGGGGTCCACGACCTCGGTATTACCTGTCGTTAGCGGATGCTCAAGGTGGTAAACTAAAAAAAGCCCTTCAAGGGTGGATTGATTTGCTTGCAATTTCGCCCAAAAATGCTCCTTGGCGAGGGATAGTTGAGGCAAGTATCACGAACGCAGCCAGCGCGTTGAGGATCGATCCCACCTCTATACGACCAACCTTGGAGGCCCAATTATTCGCCCCACCTAGGGCAGATCAAGCCACACAACGCTCAGCTGCCTCCCCAAAATCTAGTCAAGAAAGTTATAAGAAAAGTGTGCCAGGCCCCACACAGGAGCAAATGGAAGCTGCAAAGCAAATGTCAGCAAATGACCGCACTACTATGATCAAAGGAATGGTTGAGGGTTTAGCCGAACGGCTAAGAAATAAACCTGATGACTTAGATGGATGGCAACGGCTTGCTCGGGTTTATCACGTTTTAGGTGACGATAAAAAAGCCGATGCCGCGGAAGTGCACATACGGCGATTAACTCAAAACAATAAAAAGTAGTTCCATATCCAAAGAATCTTCTCGAAATATAATAACACTTCTCTGAAGGACTCGCAAAAAAAACGGCGTTATTCAAAATCACCATAGAAAGAAAAATCATGCCTAATTTCAAGACTATCGACGAGTTAGACGTGCAGGGTAAAAAAGTAATTGTTCGCGCAGATTTGAATGTCCCAATGCGAGATGGGAAAATCAGCGACCTCACACGTATTGATCGCTCAGTGCTTACTATCAACGAGTTAATTTCGAGAGGCGCGTCCGTGATAGTTATTTCTCATTTTTCTCGACCGAATGGACAGGTCGTACCGGGAATGTCTTTAAGACCCATTGCGGCAGCACTTGGTCGGGCGCTTTATCAGGAAGTAATCTTTGCTAACGACTGTGTTGGGCCAAGCGCGAAGAACACAATCGCTTCAGCCCCAGTCGGGAGCGTAATTCTTTTGGAAAACCTTCGTTTTTACAAGGAAGAGGAACAAAACGCAGACGAATTTGCAGACCAATTAGCTGCTTTAGCTGATTGCTATGTCAACGATGCCTTTTCCTCCGCACACCGCGCTCATGCATCAACCGTAGCTATTACAAAGCGCTTGCCAACTGCTGCTGGGCGTTTGATGCAAGCTGAGCTAGAGGCTCTTGAACGCGCATTGATAGATCCTGCGCACCCTGTCGCCGCGATAGTCGGGGGCGCTAAAATTTCCACTAAAATGGCGGTGCTTAGTCATTTAATCTCTAACGTTGATCAACTTATTGTAGGGGGTGGTATGGCTAATACATTTTTACACGCACAGGGGTTTAATGTTGGCTATTCACTCTGCGAACCGGAGATGGCAGACCAAGCCCGTCAAATAATGGGACGAGCGCAAGAAGCAAACTGTGAAATCGTACTTCCAGTAGACACCGTAGTGGGTGTAGAACTAGCCGAGAACACCTCTACCCGTGAAGTTTCTGCACTTGCCGTTCCAGATGACTACATGATCCTTGATATTGGGCCGGCGAGCATTTTTGATCTTAAGAGCAGGCTCAGAGAGTGCAAGAGCCTGTTATGGAATGGCCCATTGGGAGCCTTCGAGATTCCCCCTTTTGATATTGGGACAAATGAGGTTGCACGTGAGGCAGCGCGTCTGACAATTGAAGGGAAACTTTTATCAATTGCCGGTGGTGGAGATACTATTGCGGCCCTAGCAAACGCGGGGGCAGCTGGTGACTTCAGCTATGTATCTTCAGCTGGGGGGGCGTTTCTTGAATGGTTAGAGGGCCGCACATTGCCCGGCATTGCTGCACTTGATTGCTATCCCACCCTCTAGCCCCTCCCCTGAGCACCACACCACACTTCTTATTTTTTGGCCTTTAGCCGTTCTTCCCTAAACTAATCTTTTAGCGTCTTCCGTGTTATTTCTTGATGGAGGCTGCGCCCCCCGATCCTATTTTTAGTAGATGGAGGAATATGATCGATAATATCGGTTAGCATATTTTGGAAGTGTTGCGATTGTGCTAAAAGTTTTTTCGACGCCTCCACAGCTTGATTAGATGCGGTTGTTGCTATCTCTTGAGCAATCGAAGACACATCATTGGTTGAAAGCCGGATTTTTTTAACCGCCTGTTCGACCTGTTTATTGGTTGTCCGAATAAAATTTAATATATCGGGTAGATCCGGGCTGTCATTAGTCTCAAAGTCGTGGTTCTCGGGAGAAAAGGCTGTCGAGTTCTTTTCGACTGTCTCCGATCCAACGTTATCGTGTTTTGGCAACCGACGTTGCACGAAATCAACTCGGTCTGTGACTGACTCGACTAAACTGGCCAAAACCTCAATGTGGTCTGTTGCTTCACTTAACAGACCAATAAGGGCTCTTGTCCGTTCAACATCACGTGCGGCTACAGATGCGTAATCACTATAATATGCTAGTTGCTCGCTGACTACCGAAACAGGCCCCCCATGCGGGTTTTGATCGGATACGGAATTGGATATTCGCGAAAAAGGCACATGTCTATCGCCAGGGGGCGAGTTTTTGAGAGGCTTGTAGATGGCTTGTTTCTCGGCCAAATCATGAGAAGATGTCAGTATTGCATCGTCAGAATACGTTTCCAGTCGAGTATCATTTTTCAGAGTATCGGAGAAAATTTGGGCTTTGTGATCCCATTCCCCTGAGGCACTCTCATTCTTGATTTGAAATCGTTCCAATTGACGGCAAGTTATTTCCAATTCTTGAATATCTTCAGTCCATCTCTGCAAAGCTCGCGCGATTTTTCCTATTGCATCAATATTATCGCTGTTAGGAACCGGGTTTCCTCGGTCGCTATTAGCAAGTTTAATAGCGGTCTCAGCTAATGAATTTATCGGCCCAGATATACCCCTAAAAAGCAGTATACCCCCGCATATTAACCACATGATCACAAGAGTGATACCACCACCAACAACATAACGGCTGCGCACCTGCGCACGGTCAACACGCAAGGCAACTGCGGCCAATTGATCTTCCCCAAGGATAGTCAAAGCGTTTACGCTGGACTCTATGTATGCTGTTATATCCTTGAGTCTCCCGCGCTCTATTTCCAACGCTGAGTGTAAATTCAACACTGCCAACACATCTGTCTCGTGCGCTCGAACTAGGCTTTTATAGCGTGTTTTCTCTTGATTGGTAAGGCTCGAGTCGTCAAGAAATGCATGAAGCTCGTGGTACTCTTTTTTAACCTCTTCGATGCCTTGCTCGGATATGAAATTATTAGTTTTTTGGTTCAGGAGATTAATATTTATAATTTTCCAGTTGCTTTCTGTCGCGTTGAGCTTCGCAAGACCACTTGCGAGTGACCGAGAGCCCGCCTGAATTCTCAATAACGTCTCATTTCCAGCACGCGTATTAAACTTTTCTTCCGCACGAATAAATTTTCCAAACTGATCGTTATATTGAACTATACCATCACGCAAGGTTGGTATGTTATGACGCAGTCTTGCGATTTTGGTGAATTCATCTAACCTGTTTAAACTATTTTCGACACCATCGATCTCAAACGTAAACCGCTCAATAAGGACCGGTTTCTTATCAGCACTGAATGCTTTTTCGATTACCCTAGCACGTGTAAAACCCAATTCGATTTGCGCAGTCAGTAAGTTAATATCTCGCGCATAACGCCAGTCTTCGATAACTTCAGACATTCTCTCGTCGGCAAAGAGGAGAAAACAAGCAATCGCCAACGAGGCAATAACACCGATTACTGCATAGAGCCTCGTAAGAGTTATCAAACTAACCTTTCCCAAGAATGTCTTACCTCTTAGGTCGAGAAACTGCTGCTCAAAATTTGCCTTAACAGCCATTTGTGCCGCCTAGTTAAGTTCTTGCCTCATGAAGTTTGATGTATTTAACCTAGTTTTACAGGGGTCGCACGGATTTTTCCGCAAATATAGGAATTTGTGGTTGTTCTTTGCTAAGAACTAACGAGAGAAACCTAATCTCGATATCTTTACAATACCTTTGTATCTCGCCAGAGTAGCTCTATGGGATCTTCATATTCAACGGATACTCCAAGTCATCACCCTCCAAAAGGTGGGGGCCTGAAGCAAAGTCGGTGCAGCCAATGTGGGCAATTTCTTGTTCAGCGCATACCCGAAGGTGATGATCGCTCTCGCTTAACGTGTCCTGATTGTGGATTTATCGCATATGAAAACCCGAAGGTAATCGTCGGAGCTGTGTGCGTCTGGAGAACAAAGTTCCTAATGTGCAAACGCGCAATTCAACCCCGAAAGGGATTTTGGACAATCCCAGCCGGATTTCTCGAGGTTAACGAAACCATGGCGGAAGGCGCTGCTCGCGAGGCTTGGGAGGAAGCCAAAACACGAATTCTTATTACTGGCTTGCTGGGCTTTTACGAAATTCCACGAATTAGTCAAATTTACGCCATTCATAAGGCTGACATGGAAGAGGAGGTTTTCGCGGCAGGCCCCGAAAGTGAGGATGTGCAATTGCTTGAATGGAATAACATACCGTGGGAGGAACTCGCTTTTCCAAGTGTTTCTTGGGCGTTACACCGCTATCAGGAGGGGGGAGAACCTGTGGTAGTGCTTGACAGCGTGGCCGAAACAACCACGTAATTTTGTTGCCTTGAGGATCCGTTAACTTTTACAGCCTAAGTTAATCGAAATGACTGATGTCTTAAAAATGTTGAATAATGAATCGGTTGGGGTTGCACGTCGGCCGAATGGGTACTCCTCTACCTCTGCACGAGAAGTGCGGGCCCGGGCATCATTTACTGATCAAGAACAAACCGAGCAAGAACGTCTAAGCTTGCATCGTCTCAACAACGTGCTGACAAATGGTCAACCCCTACACGAGAATGTACCTCGTGGATACTACCTTAATATCGAGATCTAACTCTCCAGTGGATTCAATAAAAAAAATCCCACAATTGTTAGCAGTCGCCGTTACCTCGGCAATACTCAATGCTCCTCTAACATCAGCCGCAGATTTAAGCGTAAAAATAACGGCGCTTCGCAATAATAACGGCGACGTTCATATTGCAGTGTACGACACACCAAGTAAATTTCCTAAAAATGACGGCATGTTGAAAAAAACCGAAACAATGATTTATGGTCAACGTTCCCAGCATATGTTTAAGGGATTGAAAGCTGGGTTCTACGCAGTCGCGGTATACCACGATGAAAACAACAATGATGAATTCGACACAAACTTAATTGGCTTGCCAATAGAAGGGTTTGCTTTCTCAAATAAAGCATTTGTATTTCTGGGTCCACCAACGTTCTCGGCTGCCCAAATCTCTCTGCCGGAAAAAGGGGCCCAAATAGAAATCAAGATGGGTTATTCACTATGGAAAGGGGGAAAAGATAACTAAGTGCCCTTCACACGCTAAAGAGTTTTTGCCAGTATTAAGCCCTTATATAGTTTGCTCGTGATAAAACACTGCTTCATAATTTTTTATAATTAAGTTACTATAAAATTTTAATTGATAATAATCGAATTGATAATCTGCGATTCCGTTATTGAGTTAAACGCAAGAGCTACAAAATTGGCATGATAAAACATCTTTTATGTTCGTGCAGCCTTTCCTTGATACTACACAGCAATCAAACGTGCTGAAAGGGCCTCAAAATGCAAGAACCCGACCCATTCTCAGAGTGGCTAAAGACTAATGAAGGCATCAGACAAACGATGCTATTTTTTGAGCCTACAGACTCGCAAGACGATATCTTAGACTTGATTCAAGCTAATATTGGAATGATCACGTTAGATGATCAAATTAACGCATTTAGGCTCACCCTTGAGGATCTCGCATCCGGGGATATTAAGAATGAGTGACGATCTGTGCTCCTTGACCCTCTCAGAAGCTGCAGAGGCGATAAAAACGAAATACGTTACCTCAGTAAAACTTACAAAGGCGTGTTTGAGTCGAATTGAGTCACTCGACAGCAATATTAAGTCCATTGCTGCAATAGATCCTGACAAAGCTCTGGCATCAGCGCATGAAGCTGACAAAGCACTGGCCAATGGAGATGCTGAGGGTTTATTACACGGCGTGCCGCTCGCCCATAAGGATATGTTTTACCGGGCGGGTCGTATTTCTGGCTGTGGTTCGAAAATTCGTGCAAACTTTGTTCCCGACAAGACTGGAAGCGTGCTCGAACGGTTTGATCGGAGCGGCGCTTTAGATATAGCAAGACTAAATATGGTTGAGTTTGCTCTTGGTGTTACTGGCCACAACAAGGTGATGCCCACTCCTCGAAACCCGTGGAATACCGATTATATCACAGGTGGCTCCTCCAGCGGGTCAGGTGCTGCGGTATCTTCAAGGCTGATCTTCGGCGCCATGGGATCCGATACAGGTGGCTCAATACGTTTCCCGTCTTGCTGCAATGGGATCACTGGTTTAAAGCCTACCTCAGGCCGCGTCAGCCGTTTCGGCACCATGCCGTTATCAGCCTCTCTGGATACATTGGGACCGATGGCACGGACTGCAAAGGACACAGCCATTATGCTCCAGGCGATAGCCGGACATGATGCTCGCGACCCAACTAGTTCGCGCTTAGCGGTTCCCAATTACCTATCAAACTTGGGGCGAGGCATAAAAGGGCTTCGTATCGCCATACCCGAAAACTATTTCTATGACCCAGTCGCCCCTGAGATTGCCGATATTGTTGGCGAGAGCTTAAAAGTCTTTAGGTCTGGCGGTGCGGAAATAGTACCTGTAGTAGTCCCAGATAGTATCGCCTTGACAAATCCCCTCACAAGTATGATCGCCGGAACTGAGGGCGCGTCTATACATCAAAAATGGCTGCAACAAAGGCCTAATGATTACGGAACGCAGACTAAAGCTCGCTTGAATAAGGGGCTTCTAATACCCGCAACCCGGTATTTGCAGGCCAAGAGTATGCGTGCTCCTGTATTAAAAGAGTTTTGTAAAGCTGTATTCGATAAAGCTGACGTTCTTCATTGTCCAGTAATGGTGTCAGCTGTTCCCTCAATTTGCGAAACTGATTTTTCAGCCGCTCCCGGATTTTCCAATTTGATTACTGCTATGGGGCATTGTACGAGACCATTTAATTTTATGGGCTTACCATCCTTGACTATACCCTGTGGGTTTACGTCAAATGGCCTTCCCACAGCCTTTCAAATCGTCGGCAAACCATTCGACGAATCAACTTTATTTCGTGCGGGTCATGCATACCAAAAACTGACCGATTGGCATGAGCAGGCGCCCAATATTTAAAACAAGATAATGGCTAGTCCAGCTATCTTTGACATAATGACCGATCTGATACGTGGGAGCGCTTAGATAAACTATAATCCCAATTAATTGATAAAAAAATGTCGTCGCATAGTTATTTAGAAACTTGAAATTTTAGCCAAATTACTAGAGAACATTGTTTGTTTGTCAGGTTGCAAGAGACTTTATTATGTCCAACTGGAGAGTAAATTATCTAACAAAGCGGCTGGGTATTCGGTACCCAATTATTCAGGCGCCAATGGCTGGTTCTTCATCGCCCGCGATGGCATCCGCCGTAACTCGCGCGGGAGGGGTGGGATCACTGGGGGTAGCGCGCCAATCCTTAAACGCCACGCGCAAGGATTGTCAAATAATGCGTACAGCAACCAATGGCGCTTTCAACATTAATTTTTTTGCTCATAAAAAACCCACCCGTGACAATACCAAAGACCAAGCTTTCCGTAAAAAAATTACCCCTTATTTTAACGAACTTGACTTAGGCACTGTTCCCGATGCTCGAGTTTTATTTGAGCCATTCAATGAAGATCATTTAACCTTTGTCTTGGAGGCCAAACCTCCCGTGGTCAGCTTCCATTTTGGGTTTCCAGAAAAACATCTTCTGGATCCTATTAAAAAGGCTGGGATTTATACACTCGCTTCAGCAACAACTGTCTCAGAGGCGCGTGAACTGGAAGCTGGGGGTATCGACGCAATTGTTGCCCAAGGCTTTGAAGCCGGCGGCAATAGGGGCACTTTCAGGTCGCCATACGAGGACGGTCTAATTGGGACAATAGCTTTAATTCCCCAAATCGTAGATGCAGTCACAATTCCCGTAATTGCTGCCGGCGGAATTGCCGATGGCCGCGGCATAGCAGCTGCAATAGCATTAGGCGCCTCTGCAGCGCAACTTGGCACCGCATTTCTTTCGTGCCCCGAGTCAATAATTCCAGACGTCCACCGTGATGCTTTGGCTAAGGCAAAAGATGGCCAAACGCGTATAACTTATGCTTTCTCGGGGAGACCTGCCCGAGGGATAGAAAATCGTTACATCCGAGAGATGGCGGGGAATGCGGATGAACTCCCTGAGTTTCCTGTTCTTAATACTCTAACTTCACCTCTATCAAAAGGTAGCGCTAAAGCCAATAACCCTGATTTTTTTCCTCTTTGGTCAGGCCAAGCCGGAGCTATGCATCGTGTACTCCCAGCCGGAGAACTATTAGGTAAACTGGTAGAAGAAACGGAAATCGCGCTTCAAAAATTCGGCACGGTTTAAATACGTTCTTTATATTCATAAACCCATAAGCGATCGAGCAAAAACCTTTGCTTCGAATGCTCGCAGATCATCAATCCCCTCGCCAACACCTACAGCATGAACCGGCAATCCAAACCTCTCCGCTAACGCAACGATAACTCCACCCTTGGCCGAGCCATCCAGCTTAGTCATTACTAAACCGGAGACATTAACGCTGTCTTTAAAGGTCTTCACCTGCGCATGTGCGTTTTGACCGATTGTGGCATCCATAACCAAAACCACATCATGGGGTGCGCTTGGGTCCAACTTACTGATAACCCGAATGATTTTTTCTAACTCAGCCATCAAGTCTTTGCGATTTTGAAGACGGCCTGCCGTATCAATCATCAATAGGTCGACACCCGCGCTCTTAGCTTTTTCGAGGGCTTGATAGGCAACCGCCGCAGCATCGGTGCCTCCGCTGTCCGAAATGACTTGGCATCCCGCACGGTCCCCCCAAATTTGTAGCTGTTCCACCGCGGCAGCGCGGAATGTGTCCCCAGCAGCCACCATCACCGATAATCCTGAATCCATGAATTGCTTTGCGAGCTTACCAACTGTTGTAGTCTTACCGCTGCCGTTGACGCCGCATACCAGCAAAACATGGGGCGCATGATTAAGGTCAACTGCCAATGGCGCCTCGACAGAATTAAGAATTTCAGCGATGTCGTCAGCTAGTGCGCCGCGAATCGCCTCGTCCGATATACCGTCCGGGAACCGCCGATCCGAGATCGATGTGGCAAGCTTGCCAGCTGTTGCCACCCCTAAGTCACTGGCAATCAGAATATCTTCCAGCTCATCTAAGGCCCCCGAGTCAAGTTTCCGCTTGGTTAAAAGATCGGTAATTCCATCAGTGAGCTTTTTGGATGATTTCGACAGCCCGCCTCGCAAGCGCTCGAGCCAACTGCTGATATTCTCTTCGCTCATGCGTCTTCTCCATCAACAGTGCCTATCAAACCTTCTTGTGATACCTCACTAATCCGGACGGGTACGATCTGGCCAACTTCGATATCATCATTTACATTGACGGATAAAAAATGTGGGCTATAGCCAACCCTAGGCTTCTCAACTAAAATATCGAGCGTTTGGCCGATAAACTGTTTTTGGTATTTTGACATGGCTTTTGCACCAGCCGCCCGTAGTTTCGCCGCACGCGTCCTGACCACGCCTCCATCAACTTTGGGCATGCGCTCTGCCGGAGTGCCCTTTCGGGCTGAATATGGGAACACGTGAAGATGACTAAGGCTTAATTCATCAACGGCCGCCAACGTATTTCGAAACATTTTTTCGGTCTCAGTCGGAAATCCTGCAATTAAGTCCGCACCTATGGCTACGTCTGACCGAGCACGGCGAAGACGCTCCACAATTGCGACCGCTCCACCCCGGCTATGGCGCCGCTTCATGCGCTTTAAGACCAAATCATCCATTGCTTGGAGGCTAAGGTGAATATGTGGCATAAATCTTGGTTCATGCTCCAACAACTCAAATAATGTATTATCTATAGTAGCTGGGTCTAAAGAGCTTAAGCGCAGCCGTAACAACTCTGGCACTCTTTCAAGCAGGATTCGCACTATTCCTCCCAGTTTCGGGGCGCCAGGCAAATCATTGCCATAGGAACAAATATCTACGCCGGTCAGGACTGCTTCCCGGTAACCCTCCGAAACCAACGTACGAACTTGGTCGGTCAAATGGTCAAGGCTAACACTGCGGTTCGGCCCTCGGGCGAAGGGAATAATACAAAAGGTGCAACGGTGGTCACAGCCTTGTTGTATTTGAATGAATGATCGTGCCCGTCCATCAAGGCCCTGCACAAAGTGCGGAACTATCTCTCTGACAGACATTATATCCGAGACCAGATTGGGTTCATGTTGGTCCACGCGAAAACTTTCCAAATTAAGTTTTTCAATATTTCCCAAAACACCGTCTATTTCAGGCATTGCAGTATATTTATCTGGACACAACTGAGCAGCGCAACCGGTCACAATAACTTTAGCACTTGGATTCTTGCGTCGCGTGCGCCGGATGATCTGGCGGGCTTGTCGTTCAGCCTCTGCGGTGACTGCACAGGTATTTATAACAATGGTATTATCTAACCCTGCGCTATAAAGGTGCTCGCGTATAATTTCGGACTCAAATGCATTAAGTCGACAACCCATGGTTATAACTTTCGGTTCGCTCATTGGTTAGATCTCAATCGTAAAATAGAGCGCTGTCCAGCTCACCGTTATACACGGAGACCGCTGGGCCAGTCATCAGCACATGGCCGTTATCAAGCCATTCCACACTCATTAGACCGCCGTCTAGGACTACCTCTATCCGACGACCCGTCAATCCACGCCGATGCCCCGCGACAGCAGCAGCACATGCGCCAGACCCACAGGCGCGAGTAAGCCCCCCGCCACGCTCCCAAACACGCATGCGCAAACGGTTAGGCTCAAGCACTGAAACAATCTCAATATTGGCTCGGTCAGGAAAAAGGGGATGATTTTCAAAAATGGGCCCCATCACTTCGATGTCAATCGCGTCTGCATCTTCAACAAAAAAGACGGCGTGAGGATTACCTATATTTACACCAACGGGGTCACTTAATGGCCCATTCTCGATTCCAAGATGAAGGGTGTCCCTTTCCTCAGAAAGAGGGATATCCGTCCACTCAGAAGATGCTTGCCCCATATCAACTGTTATCATGCCATCATCTCCACTATCGGCATGCACTAGACCCGCAGCAGTCTCAATTATTGCACTGGACCTGTTCGTCTTGGACATAAGCAATGCGGCTACGCAACGAGCACCGTTTCCACAAGCCCGTGCGATACTGCCATCAGCATTCCAAATTTCCATATATGCGTCCGCCAAGTCATCGCTGACCGGTTTGAGAATCAATATTTGGTCACAGCCAACGCCTGTCCGCCGGTCTCCAATTGACTTGGCGGCGTTCGAGCTTATCCCAAATGGGGTTTCGCGGCCATCAATAACCACGAAGTCATTGCCCAACCCATGCATTTTTATAAATGGAATAACAATCATGGGTCGGTAAATATGCCGGTCCAGGGCAGAAGTCCACCCTGATTGATATACTAGCGCTAAAAGATTAGTTCAAAATTTATGAAAATATTGTTTAACGTATCAATTTCTATGACACATTTAACCTTTTATTATCTCAATGTTTAAGATCAAACTTGTTGTTTGTTTGGCACAAGTCTACTTGACAGGAATAATCCAAAAACTTAAATTGCCGGCCATTCCGAGGGCATATCTAACCCTTCGCCTCTAGGGGCTCCGTCAGTCAGCGAGTTTCGCGCACTGGCGTGAGTGCGTGTGAGGTCAACGGCTGGGATACAAGAGGAAGATAAAGGGTCAAAGACTTTAGGGATGTTTGAAAATCTGACAGATAGTCTTGGGGGAATTTTCGATAAACTGAGGAAGCGCGGGTCATTGCGCGAGTCAGATATCGAGACAGCTCTGCGAGAAGTTCGGATAGCACTCCTAGAAGCCGATGTCGCAGTAGATGTAGTCAAAGACCTCGTAGCCGCCGTTCGCGCAAAATCACTCGTTCAAAGCATTCTGAAAAGCGTCACGCCAAGCCAAATGGTAGTAAAGGTGGTGCATGATGAATTAATAAATGTTTTAGGCAACGGGCCAAGTGACGGATCACTATCGGACGGTAGTAGCATTAATATATCGGCCAATCCACCAAGCGCTATACTCATGGTTGGACTTCAAGGTTCAGGTAAAACAACAACCACTGCTAAACTTGCCAAGCGCCTCACTGAGCGCAATCGTAAAAAAGTGCTGATGGCCTCTTTGGACGTCTACCGGCCTGCAGCGCAGCAACAACTCGCCACTCTGGGTGACCAAATTCAGGTCCGATGCCTTGCCTCAGTCCTTGGAGAGAAACCCATAGCCATTACCAAGCGTGCCATGCAAAATGCGCGACTTGAAGGTTTTGATGTGGTTTTGCTTGATACTGCAGGGCGCCTGCATATTGATAAGGACCTCATGACAGAGGTTGCAGACATTCGAGATATTGCCTCCCCTGACGAAACACTTCTCATAAGTGATGCGATGACCGGTCAAGACGCAGTCAACGTCGCACGCGAGTTTAACGAAAAAATTGGTATCAGCGGTATTATTCTCACTCGTGTGGATGGCGATGCGCGAGGCGGGGCAGCACTCTCGATGCGGTCTGTTACCGGGAAGCCGATCAAGTTGATGGGTGTCGGCGAAAAGATGGAGGCATTGGATGAATTTAACGCAGAAAGGATCGCAGGTTCTATTCTCGGTATGGGAGATGTAGTTGGTCTGGTTGAAAAAGCGCAGCAGGTTGTCAACGAAGAAGACGCTGAGCGCATGGCCAAGAAAATGCTCAAAGGCCAGTTTACTTTAGACGATATGGTCAAGCAACTTGGGCAAATTCGACAAATGGGAAGCCTTGAGGGCTTAATGGGAATGTTGCCCGGTGCACAAAACGTTAAGCAACAAATGACGGCTCACAATATGGATGATACCGTGATTACCCACCAAGAAGCTATTATACGCGCAATGACAAAAGCTGAAAGGCGTAATCCTAAAATTTTAAATGGGTCACGGCGTCGGCGAATAGCCTTAGGTTCTGGAACATCAGTTCAACAAGTCAACCGCATGCTTAAGCAATTCAAGCAAGTTAGCTCAATGATGAAAAAAGCTGGAAAAAAGGGGAACCGCGGAATAGCGGGCATGATGCCCACAATAATGCCCGGCCTGCGATAACCGTCGGGTGAAATAACAAATTGATAAGTGGAAAATAACGAAAGGACGAACCAACAACATGTCTTTAAAAATTAGACTCTCACGCGGTGGAGCAAAAAAACGCCCTTTTTATAGGGTGGTAGTCGCAGATTCCCGTAGTCCGCGCGATGGCCGTTTTATCGAGCGGATTGGGTCCTATAATCCAATGCTGAAAAAAGACGATCCTCAACGTTTCGTAATCAACCAAGACCGTGCCAATCACTGGCTAAGTGTAGGGGCACAACCCTCTGATCGCGTCGCGCGACACCTAAGCACCATAGGCATGGCTGATAAGCCATCCATACCTGAGCAAACAAAGAGAGATAGGCCGCGAGCCAAAACCCTTGCGCGTCTGCAAGAGCGCGAAGAGAAAGAAAAAGCGACGGCAGAAACATTAGCTAAAGAAGGTGCAGCTGCGGAGACATCAACCGAAGAATTAGCAGCTGCGGAGACATCAACCGAAGAAGTAGAAGCTGCGGAGACATCAACCGAAGAAGTAGAAGCTGCGG